>AUXO012276195.1_pt1 | contig 11898 bp, 12 predicted proteins | sample 768731 | NCBI WGS metagenome assembly AUXO01 (sample SAMN02715735, study PRJNA202380) | gut metagenome | biome: sheep rumen | host: Ovis aries | place: New Zealand: Palmerston North | reverse complement strand
TTAAAATCATATTTTTTCTTTTCAATTTTTTTATCATTATCTAGATATGAAAAATACACTTCATCATTATGACTTATTTTTTTATTAATACTATTAACAAATATTTCTGGTAATTTTTTCATACTATATTATATTAATTTAGTATTCTATATATTCTTTTCTTTTTAAATCTCTTTCTTTGATACTTTCACGTTTATCATAAAGTTTTTTACCTTGACATACACCAAGCTCAACTTTAGCCTTACCTTTTTTAAAATATATTTTTAATGGTATTAAAGTATATCTTTTAGTTTCTACTTCATTACTAATTCTAATAATTTCATTTTTATGAAGTAATAATTTTCTTTCACGTCTTTCATCATGATTAAAAATATTTCCTTCTTCATATTTACCTATATACATGTTAGTTAAGAATATCTCTCCATTTTTACATCTAGCATATGAATCATTGATATTAGCATTTCCTTTTCTAATGCTTTTTATTTCTGTACCAACAAGTTCTATTCCTGCTTCATATGTACTTTTAATAAAATAATCATGACTAGCTTTTCTATTAACAATTTCCATATTATAACTTCCTTACTAAAGTAAAATCTACTTCACGTCTTTCAGGATAAGCACCTGTACATACAACAAGTACTCTATCACCATATCTTAAATACATTCTATTGTTTCTAGAATATCCAAACATTTTCTCATTATAGTCAAAATTACCAGTTATTGGTTTTTTATGTATTTCAACATATTTAGCTATTTCTTCCAAAGAATCTAAATTTAATATTTCTTTAGCATCGATATCATCTAAGTAAAAATCTACTCTACCATCAATGAAATTATCTGTTCTTGCAAAAAAGCAACCATTCATCATTCCATCCACTGTAGCTTCAAATGTAGTGCCTATCTTATCCTCTAAATAAGTTGCATTTAAATAATCATTTATGGCATATTCACATTTTTCTGCATCTTGTTCACATTGAGATATTTGTTCACATATATCATCTAAATATTTTGCCCAAAATTTCAATGTATCCACATCATGTTTTTTTTCTACAACAAATACTTTAAACATTGTATGTACTAGTAAATCAGCCATTCTTCTTATAGGAGAAGTATAATGACAATAAAGATTACTAGCTATACCAAAATGTCCATAATTAACATCTGTATATTTTGCTTTTTGCATACATCTTAACAATTTATCACTAAATGCACTATAACTCTTATTATCTTTTAACGTATCAAGTATCATTCTAAGATCATGACCAGTTACATTTTCTGGATCAATCTCATATGGTAATTCTATCCCATATGCTTTTAACATATCTGTAAACTCTTGTATTTTTCTTGGGTTAGGATCACCATGCGTTCTGAATACAAAAGGAACTGTATTTAAAAACACTTCAGATAATTTGTCAATCATAAATTCTGCGAATGCTTCATTTGCAAATATCATTTTATTTTCAATTAATTCTTCTGCTGGTCTTTGAACTCTAGGTTTTATTTCAATTACATTATCATTTCCATCAAATATATATTTTGGTTCTTTTCCTTCAAAATCGACTTTGCCTCTTTCAATTAATGCTTTTTTCATTATTCTAGAAGTAATGTAATTATTTAAAACAACCTTTCTTGTAGGAATATTTATTTCATTTCCAACTTCAAAATCACTTTCTTTATTATTTTTAAGTAATTCTTCTTTTGTCAAACCATATTTATATGCAATAGAATCTATTGTTTCATTTTTACCAACTGTATATTTTAATACTACATAATCTTTAGTATCTTCTGTATGTTTACTATCTATGATGTCTTGAACAGCATCATAATTCATTTTTTGTTTAGATTTTATTACAGCCATAAATACATTAGGATGTAACTTTTCTCCAGCAGGAGTAAGTTCATATTGAACTACTAACGCAAATCTATCTTCATTTGGATTTAATGAACATATACCATTTGAAAGTTCTATTGGAAGCATTGGCGCAACTTTATTACCCCAATAATCAGAGTTACCCTTTAATTCAGCATACTTCCATATCTCACTACCCATTTTAACATAATGACTAACATCAGCAATTGCTACTGTTTCTAAATAATTACCATTTGGTAAAATTATAGTGTTAATTGCATCATCTATATCTTTTGTATCTTTTCCATCAATTGTTACAATTGTTTCCCCTCTTAAATCTATTCTTCCAGATTTTAACCCCTCATTAATTTCTTCTTCTGTTAGTGAAGTATTAAAACTTTTTGCTTCTTCTAACACTTCATCTGGGAAACCGGATCTTCTATTAAATTCACTACCTATAACTGCAAATGCAGTTTCTTTTCCAACTGCATTTTTATGTCCAATAACATAATCTATTTTTGCAAGGACTTGTCCTTTTGCAATATCTTTCACGTAATCAAGGTGTACTAAAAGTCCATCTACTAAATTAATGTCTGTTTTTTCAATTTCAATATGATATGGAAGGTCATCTAAAGGTTTAATACTAAACACGCCATTATTATTAACTACTTCTCCTACTCCACGTCCTAAAGAACGTTTAAGTACTCTGACAACCCTTCCTTCAGTATGTTCTTTATTTGTGTAATCAACTAAAACGGTATCTTTATCTAAAGCACCATTCATATTGATTTTATTAACTAATATATCTTCTCCATCATGAACTAAAACATGACCATTGCCTTTAGCATGCATATCCATCTTACCGACCAATAATTCATTTATTACATAGCCATTGCCACTTGTTAATCTAATAATTCCTTCTTGACACAATTTTCTTAAACATTCTAATAATTCTTCGTAATCACTAACTGTATTATCAGGCTTAATAACATCCATTATCTCTGTAGGATTTAATGCTCTTTCAGCATTCTTAATTGTTTCTAAGACTTTTTCTCTCATACTATTACCTCTATAACTATTTTAGCATATAATAAAAAAAGTTCACATAAAATTTGTGAACTTTTTAATTTTTTTTAAAATGACAAAATCGCTGAAATTATTATAAATGCAAAACCTAAAAAATAAGTTAGTCTTGTTATAACAACTTCAAGTCCTCTTTCTTTTGTTTTTCCTAAAAGCATATTATTTCCACCAGAAATAATTTGGCTTGCATCACTTGCTTTATTACTTTGTAAAAGAACGATTACTATAATTAATACTGATATTACTAATAACGCTGTTTCCATCTTCTTCTCTCCTTCGCAAAAAGTATTATACTATATTTTTTTAAAATTAACAAGAATTATTTGTTTTCGTTAATTTGTTCTTCTATTTTTAAAAGCCTATTAAATTTACAAATTCTTTCTCCTCTTGAAACTGAACCTGTTTTAATAAATGGAATTCCAAGTGCTACTGCTGCATCAATTATAAATGTATCTGTTGTTTCACCACTACGATGTGACATAATACAAGTATAATTATGTTGTTTAGCCATTACTACCGTTTCTAACATTTCATAAAAAGTCCCAATTTGATTTGGTTTAATTAATATAGAATTACATAATCCATTTTTAATGCCATGATCAAGTTCTTTTTTATTTGTAACAAATAAATCATCACCAACTATATTTATTTCTTTACCTAACCTATCAGTAATTAATTTAAATCCTTCATAATCATTTTCATCAAAAGGATCCTCAATTGAAATGATTGGATAATTCTTAACCAAATCTAAATAATAATCAAGTAATTCTTCTTTACTCATCATTTTATCTTCTATTTTATATGTATGGGTTTGATCATTATATAATGAACTAGCTGCAACATCTAATGCAATAAACACGTCTTTTCCGGGAACATATCCCGCTGCTTCAACTGCTTTAATGATATAACTTAATGCAGTCTTATTTGTTTCTAAGTTTGGTGCAAATCCACCCTCATCTCCAACGGAAGTTGTAAGTCCCTCATTATCTAATAATTTCTTTAATGAATGGAACACTTCACTAGCGCATCTTAATCCTTCTTTAAATGATTCTCTTTTTGGAACAATCATAAATTCTTGAATATCTAAATTGTTTTTAGCATGCATACCACCATTAACGATATTAAACATTAATCTTGGAATATGTTTTTCTCTTGAATTTAAATATTCATAAACTTCTTTACCATTTTCTAAAGCAGAGGCTTTAATACAAGCTAAAGACACTCCTAATGTTGCATTAGCGCCAAGTTTACTTTTGTTTTCAGTTCCATCTAGTTCTACCATTTTCATATCAATTTCTTTTTGATGAGTAACTTCCATGCCAACTATTGCTTCTTTTATTAATGTATTTACATTGTTTACAGCTTTTAATACACCCTTTCCACAATATCTTTCATCATTATCACGTAATTCTAGTGCCTCTCTACTTCCAGTTGAGGCTCCACTTGGAACTGCAGCAATACCTATAAAACCTTTTTCTGTTTTTACTTCTACTTCTACAGTTGGATAGCCTCTTGAATCTAATATTTCTCTTGCCTTAATATCAACTATTTTGCTCATAATATCTCCTTTATCATTTTCTAATATTCATTATACTATTTTTTAAAATAATATGCTATAATAAATATATAAAAAGGGAGAATCAAATTATGGAAATTAAAGAGATAGATAAAGAAACATTTAGTCAATTTGCAAATAAACATATTCTTAAAAATTTTTTTCAAACAAAAGAATACGGTGATTTAATGCAGAATAGTGAATATTCTGTTATGTATGTTGGCGGTTATAAAGATAATACTATTGTGGCAGGAAGTTTAATATTATATAAAAACATTGCTCCCAGTATTAAATATGGATATGCTCCTCGTGGTTTTTTAGTTAATTATTATGATACTGATTTATTAAGGGATTTTACAAAAGCCATTAAAGATTTTTTCTTTTCAAAAGGTTATGCTTTTATTAAAGTAAATCCTGAAGTAACTTATGCTACTGTAGATCTTGAAAAGAAAACCAAAGTAATTAATTCTAAAAGTGAAAAATTGATATTTACACTTAAATCACTTGGATATGATAAATTAAAAGATAATTTATATTTTGAATCTCTACTTCCTAAATTTACTCCTGTTATTAATTTAACCACATATGATCTAAATTTATTAGATGATGACGTTAAAAAAGATATGGAAAATCATGAGGAAAAAGGAATATATTTTATTTCAGGCCAAAAAGAAGATATAAATACATTTTATTCATACGTAGAAGATAAAGCTAGTAAAACTATTCAATATTATGAAGCACTATTTGATAGTTTAAAACCTAGTGATATGGTTGATTTACTAATACTAAATTTAGATTATGATAAATACGTAAAATATTTACAAAAAAAATACATTGATGAACAAGAAAATAATGAAAGAATAAATGATTTATTCAAGGATGACCCTCAAAATACTGATTTATTCGAACAGAAGATGACATCTGATAGAACATTAAATGATATATCTTCAGATATTGCTCTTATAAATCAAAAAATGCAAGAAAATGTTTTAAAAGAAACTTATGGTGCAGCACTTGTTATTAAACATCAAGGAAGAGTTACAATATTAATTTCAGGTCAAAAAAATGAATTTAAACTTGCAAATTTCAAAACATATATTTTCTATAAAATAATTGAAGAGTATAAAAAAGCTGGGTACTATTTTGTTGATTTGAATGGTATTACAGGAGACTTTACAGATAAGAATCCATATAAAGAATTAAATGACTTCAAATTAAAATTTAAACCTACGGTTTATGAGTATATTGGAGAATTTGATTTAATTATTAATAAACCTATTCATCAAATATTATGGTCAACAAATAAAATACAAAAAGAATTCTATAAATAAAGATTCACAATTGTGAATCTTTTTAAATATATTTATCTAAATTTTGTGGCACTTTATCATTAACAATCATATTAATTATTTTATTTTCTTTTTCTTCTGATACTTCTTTTCCAGTTATGTCAGAAAGTTCATGAATTATTTCTCTTAAAGTGTTTTCATTTTTAAAATTACCTTCTTGTAATTTTCTTGCAAGGTCAATAATAGTATCTTTACTTACTTTTGTTTTTTCTTCTATCCTATTTAAAAAATTATCATTCACATATATCACCTAACATATTATATGTAAACAATAATTTTTTGCTTTAAAAATTAAACATTAACCATTCTGGTTTAAATATCATAAGTAAGCCAATAATTAACATAATTATGCCACCTATTAAGTGCGAATACTTTCCAAATTTATTAGATATAGCTTTTATTTCTAATGTCTTCATAGCAATTATAAACACTACAATATCATCTATTAAGAAAAATAATACATATATTAATGAATATAATAATGACATTCCTTTTCCAACGCTATTAATTGCAAGTATCTGAGTAAACATAACAGGAAGTCCTAAAGAACATAATAGTTCTATGATATTTACTGATATTGCTAATAAAATAATACCTAGTATTGCTAAAAAGAATGATTTTTCTTTTACAATTTTTTTAATAGCATTAATTATTCTTTTTCTATTTTTAGTATCAACAACTTCACATCCATCATCATCTTTTCTATTAATAAATTTAAGTACAGAAACAACTCCAAATATAACAGCTATCATTGCTATACCAAGCCTAATATATATTATTTTATTTAAGAATATCGCAAGATTTAACCATGAAACCAAGAACAAGAAATAAACTAATGCAGAAGCAGTTAAGAATGTTATTCCAAGAATCCACATTCTCTTCTTATCTTTCATTCCAAGTAACATAGAAATTAAGAATATTAGTATCCACATTGCACATGGATTAAATCCATCCACAAGCCCAATTAATATTGCACTTAATATTATTGGAAATTCTTTTACATCTTTTTTACCTATAATTGGTAAATCATATTCACTTTCATCATATTTGGTATCATCCCCATCCATATGAGCATCTTCATCACCTGTCTCATTAGGATCTACAACACCTAAATATATTCCGACCTCATCTTTATAGTTAATATTTTTATAATAATTTACTGTGTTTTTGATTCTTTCGGGTGTGATATCACTTGAATATCCAGTTATTGAATTATTTCCAATTATCAAGTATGGAATACCACTACCCCTATCTTCTAATAATTTATGAATATCTTCATACTTCTTAGCATTTTCTTCATCATACCAAACCTCATATTTATGTAATTTAATATAATCTTTATCTTTTAAATATTCTTTTAAGAATACCTCTTCTTCAGCGCAATGAGGACATCCATCCCCATAGAATAAATAAATATTTAAGTCTTTTTCTTTTCCAAAAACTATAGTTGGAAAAATTAATAATAAAAATATTATAGTATATATTAATTTTTTCATATTATTCACCTTTTAGTATATTTTCAAATTCTTCTATTTTATGTTCTCCATTTAATCTAGCGACTTCTTCACCATCTTTATAAAATATAAACACAGGAAGTATTTTTCCTATATTAAATTTTGCAACTTCTTCTTCATCAAAATCATAATCATATTCTTCTATTTCAATATCATATTCAGTTTTAATTTGATTTATAATTTTATTCATAATAATACAAGATGGACAACCCAAAGAGTTTATTTTAACTATTTTCATCTTAATCACCACACATAAAATTATATTATTTTATTTAATTATTGTAAAGATTTTGATTTTTGAATATTATATGTAATTTTAACAATACCTTTTCTAGATACAAATCTAGTACCAAATATTCCCAATTTCATCATAAAGCCAGGTATTATTATTGTCTTATTTTTATTAATCATTTTTAATGTATATTTAACTACGTCTTTACTTGATAATGATTTAACACCAAACTTTACTTTTGCTCTATCATTAAATCCAGTATCTACTGGCCCAGGACACAAAACATGTATTTTAACACTACTATTATCACGTCTAAGTTCTTCATATATTCCAAGGGTGAGATTATAAACATATGATTTAGTGGCATAATATGTTGACATTAAAGGCCCCGGTTCAAAAGCAGCACTAGAAGCTACATTTAATATATGTCCACTATCTTTTTTGACAAAATCTTGTAAAAATAATTTTGTTAGGATATGATATGTTTTAATATTCAAATCTATCATATTAAGTTCATTATCTAAATCAGTTTCATAGAATTTTCCATATGCCCCAAAACCAGCGTTATTAATTAGAAAATCTATTTTGTTTTTATATTTACTATATAGTTTATAAACATTTTCTTCAACACTTAAATCCATTACTTCTAATTCTACTTTACAATCTAATTCTTTTTTTAAATTTTCTAATTTTTCTTTACTTCTTGCTACTAGAATTAATTCATTATCTTTATTTGCAAGTTCTCTTGCAAAGTCTGCTCCCATCCCACTAGAAGCACCTGTTATTAGTATTTTCATATTATTCACCAAAATTATTATAACAAAAAAAATAAGATATTTGATAATATCTTATTTTATTATTAACAATAACTTCTTACTTTATTAACTAGTTTTAAAGAGTTTTCGTTTTTGATATGTTTTGATATTAAGCATAACACTTCTTTTGATTTTAGAAGTTCATTTAATGAATTAATTGTTATATATTTACCGCTTTGTTCTTGTGAAAATTTAATACCTATTCCTTCACTTTCAATCCATGTTTTTAGGTTACCACCATAATCATCAATTAATATTGAATTTCTAGGATCTACCATATCACATTTTTCTATTCCTTTTGGGACACATATTATATTGATACTTTTATTTTTGCTTCTTATGAATGATACTTTTGCTCTCATTTCATTGCAAGAATGAACTGTTGTTAATATACATGGTTTATATATACCACTTTCTTCTAATAATCTAATATTTTCAAAGGCATCATTAATTTCTTTAGTATTTGAAAGAACTGTATTCCAATCTAATTCTCTATAGAATTTATTAACCTTTTCAGTATCGCTAAGGCTGATTCCCAAATCAGCAATCATTTTATAAGTTTCATTAATTGTATCAACTAACACCCCATCAAAATCAATATATAAATTAATCATAAATAACCTCCTAATATATCTATCTTTTTAAAATGTGTCTCATTTGTGGCTCTACAAATTCTTTTTCAAAGAATGAATTAATTCTTTCCATTTCTGACATATCAATGGTATCAATTAATCTGAATTCTACTAAAGAAACTAACTCTTTAAAATACTCATCTACATGTTCTTGATTTTTATTTAATTCTCTGATTTTCAATAAAGCTTGCAAATCATAATTTAAACCATTCATTTCTTTCTTCGCAAATCTTTCTAGTGCTTTTAATTCTTTAAGAGTTTTACTAACCTTTTTATATTTTTCAGGTGTTGGGAATGAATCAATGTCATATTCGTCATACTTTTTTCTTAATTCTTCCATCTTCTCTTTTTGCTTTATTATAATTTCGCTATCAAATTCTTCTAATGTTGCATTAAGCCTTCCGATTTTTTCTTCAACTGTTGGAGAATACTTAATAGCTGAAAAGTCTCTTTCGAATAATATTGATATTGCTTCTATATCTCCAAATATAACTCTTTTAATAAAATAAGCTAAATATGGTGCATTATATTGAGTATACTCACAATCATACAAATCTTCTTTAATTGGTGTGTATTCATAATATGTAATTGTAGTTTTTCCATTTTTCTTATACTTAACATTTTCATAGTGAACTATGGTTTCAAATTTAATATCATCTGACTTTGGAATATATTCATATGTGCATACTTTTTTAGTTTGATGTTTTTCACCGCATCTAATAGTTACTTTCTTTAATAATTCTTCAAGTTTAGTTCTATCAAAATTTATTTCATATTTTTCCAAAGTTCTTCCATTTCTTCTAATATAGATCATATAAACCTCCTTATTTTTTATCTACTATAATCAAATATATTTTACATGATTGTCACTTCCTTTTAATTGTGTATTTTATACACATTATATTTTATTAATAAAGCATATTTAGAATATGCTTACATTTTTCTTTCTTTTATCAAATTTATATAATTTGGCTTTCTTTTTACCAGCATAATTTATTTCCTTACCAGTATCTATTATTAAATTTAACATTTTCTTTCTGAAATTTCTTCGATCTATTTTAATATCTAATATAGATTCATATACTTTTTGTAGTTCTGGTAATGTAAAGCCATTTGGAAAGAAGGATTTTAAAATATCTGTAGTAATAATTCTTTCTTTTAATTTTTCAACTGCATGATTTAATATATCATTATGATCATATGCAAGTGTAGGAATATTATCTAGAGTAAACCAATCAGCATTAGATGTTTTATTAGTACTTTTTAATATTTGTACTTTTTCAGAATCAATTATTCCCATATATCCAACACCAATCATTCTTTGAAGAGGACTTCTATCTAATGCATCAAACGTTCTAAATGGAGTTAAATCATCTAATTCTATTCCTGTTTTTTCTTTTAATTCTCTAAGAGCGCCTTCTTTAATAAGTTCATTATTATACATTGCTCCACTTGGAAGTGACCAATATCCTTTAAACGGATCATTTGTTCTTCTGATAAGCAAAACTTTGGTAATACCCTTCTCTACAGTAAACAATGCTGTTATAACATGAATACCAATATTCTTATAAAGATTATTTTTTAATTCCATGTGTCCTCCTTCTTTATAATTTAATTGTATGTGTATTTTTTACACTTGTCAACACTTTTTTAAAAAAAAATAAAAAAGAAGTTGCTATTTAGCAACTTCTTCAGCTCTTGTTTCACGAATTACAACAACTTTAATTGTTCCTGGATATTGCATTGTTTCTTCAATCTTATCTTTGATTTCACGAGCAACTTTATAACTTGCCAAATCATCAATTTGATCTGGTTTAACAATTACTCTTACTTCTCTTCCGGCTTGCATTGCATAAGATTTTTCAACGCCTTCCATTGAGTTTCCAATTTCTTCTAATTCTTCAAGTCTCTTAACATAATTTTCTAATGAATCATTACGAGCTCCAGGTCTTGCAGCACTAAGTGCATCAGCTATTGCAACTAATTCTGAAATAACATATTCTGCTTTTTTATCTCCATGATGAGATTCAATAGCATTAATTACAACTTTATCTTCATTGTATTTCTTAGCTAAATCAGCACCAATTTCTACATGACTGCCTTCCATTTCAAAATCTATTGCTTTTCCAATATCATGTAGTAAACCAGCACGTTTTGCTAGTGATACATTTTCTCCTAGCTCACTAGCCATTAATCCTGCCAAGTGTGCAACTTCTTTACTATGATTCAAAGCATTTTGACCATAACTTGTTCTAAATGCAAGTTTACCAATCATTTCAACCATTTCTGGGTCTACTTTTGAAATGCCAAGTTCAAATAATGCTTCTTCACCTTTTTCACGAATTAATTTCTTATAATCTTCGCATACTTTATCATATAACTCTTCAATTCTTGCTGGATGTATACGTCCATCTTTAATTAATGTCTCTAAAGTTACTTTTGCTATTTCACGTCTTAATGGATCAAATGATGATAACACTATTACTTCAGGAGTATCATCAATTATCAAGTCAACTCCAGTTACTGATTCTAGTGTTCTAATATTTCTTCCCTCTCTACCAATAATTCTTCCTTTCATTTCATCATTAGGAAGTTCTACAGTAGTTACAGTTTGTTCGCTAGTAACATCATTTGCATATCTTTGCATGCTTGAAACTATCAAGTCTTTTGCTTTTCTATCAGCCTCAAGTTTTGCTTCATCTTCTCTTTCTTTTAAGTAGACTGATATCTCTTTTGACATCTCTTCTTCTACTTTTTTAAGTACCATTTCTCTAGCTTTTTCCTTAGAAAAACCAGAGATTTTTTCTAAAAGAGCAATTTGCTCTTTTATAATACTCTCCATTTTTGCATCTTTTTCTTGAATTTCTTT
>AUXO010961502.1_pt1 | contig 11898 bp, 10 predicted proteins | sample 768731 | NCBI WGS metagenome assembly AUXO01 (sample SAMN02715735, study PRJNA202380) | gut metagenome | biome: sheep rumen | host: Ovis aries | place: New Zealand: Palmerston North | reverse complement strand
TCGCAGAATGATTTTTTATTCCACGTCTTTTTAATTCATTTTCTAAACATATTTGTTTAGCATTTGTTTTGGTTTACACATATTCCATATCGTTTCAAAGATTTCTAGTACCATTTTAGTACCGGTGGGTGAAAATCTTCATTGTATGTAGTTCGAGTGGTTTGGAAGTTTATATACTATTTTGCCCATTCATATGTAAAAAACAGGTCATCATCTAGTAATTCCTTTATAAAAATAGTAATACTCATCACTTTTTCTGTTTCAAGATTATCTTCCATCCAGTATCCTTCCTCAGATCCATAATCTTCTTCCTCTTCATTATAAGCTAATGTAGGATCAATAGATAACGCTTCTTCTATAGGCATACCAATATATATACCATTTTTTAATTTCCCTGTATATCCTTCATCAAATTCAATCTTAAACATTTTATTATATGCAAAGTATATACTAATAATCTTCTGAACTCTTATGATAGTCCATGGAACTTCGGGTGTACATCCCTTATTAGGTAATACATCTACTTGATATTGTATTTTATTATCCTTTAAAAATCTCTTCACATCATCATAAAGCATGTCAAAAGATAAAAATGAATTTCCACTATATGGAACAATACTTGACTCAAATATCTTCATTTAGCGATAATTTTTTTATCGCTACCGAAAAAAAATGAAAATAATGTGGGTATCTATAGGATTTTAATTGCGTCAAGTATGGTTTTTTCTAATGCTTCACGGCCATACTTGTCGACTTCGGATTTATTCTTTTCACCGTGGGTGAGGCAGCCGGCGCCGCCGATGCAGCCACCGATGCAGGCCATACCTTCGATGAAGTTTGCGTCGAGTACATTCTTGCTCTTTTTCAGGAGTGCTATACGGCATTCCTCAATTCCGTCACAGGACACAGGCTTCAGATCAAAGTCGATGTTCTGTTCCTTGAGACCTTCCGCCACAGCATCCGACAGACCGCCGCTGCGTGCGAAGATTCTTCCGAAATATGAAGCGTTGTCGAGCACGTCCTCGTCAAGCTCCGTTATATCTATATCCTTGCTGTCGAAGAGCGCCTGCAGCTCCTCGAAGGTTATTACTGAATCCACATACGGCTTCACCTCGTCCTTCATCGCCTCCGCCTTCTTCGCGGTGCACGGTCCGATGAATACGACCTTTGCCTTCTCGTCGGTGGACTTGATGTACTTCGCCAGTGCTACCATCGGCGACACATTGTGTGACACCAGAGGAAGCAGATCCGGAAATGAGGACTTTATATACTGTACAAATGCCGGGCAGCATGAGCTTGTCAAGAATCCCTTTTCCGCCAGTTCCTTTGACTCGGACTCAGCCACCATATCGGCTCCGAGTGCCGTCTCAATCACTGTATGGAATCCCAGCTTCTTGAGACCCGTTATCACCTGACCCAGCTTCGCATAAGCAAACTGACTGGAAATGGACGGCGCAACGATAGCGTATACTTTATATTCACTGTTATCCCTACTCTTCTTTATCATATCGATAACATTTAAAATGAATGACTTATCCGTGATTGCGCCGAACGGGCACTGGTATACGCACGCTCCGCACTGGATACATTTGCTGTTATCGATGGCCGCCGCATTATCCTCATTTATGGAGATTGCCTTAACCTTGCAGGCAACCTGACACGGACGCTTTCTGTTGATGATTGCAGAATAAGGGCAGACCTTAGCACACTGGCCGCACTCGACACATTTCGACTTGTCGATATGCGCCACGTGATTATGGTCGAAGGATATGGCCCCGCGCTTACAAACATCCTCGCATCTATGTGCCAGGCACCCACGACAGGAATCGGTTACCGAATATCCTGCAGCCGGGCACTCATCACATGCAATATCGATGACCTCGATAACGTTCGGATTATCTGTATCACCGCCCATTGCTATCTTGATACGTTCCCCGACAATCGCACGCTCCTTATAAACACAGCAGCGAGTCGTCGGAGTTTTTCCGGGAACGATTACATGAGGAATGTCCAAAATATTCTCAAGAAGCGAATCATTCCACGCCTGTCGCGCCACCTCTCTCAAAACCTTATATTTCAGGTGCTGTACCTTTGTATCAAACTTTCTGACTACCATTTTGGGGACTCCTCATACCATCTATCAAAATCAATGCAAAACATCTATATCAAACTCAAATTGATTTTCTCTATCACAACATCGACAATACAAATCATGATGTAAAATGTACCGCCAATCACAATAAACATACCATCACAACTTACATACCATCAGAAATAACTCACCTTGATTTTCTTTCCCATCTGCCTCAGGCATTCGGAAAGCTCCTCCACCAGGTTCATCTTGATGTTATATGTTATCGGCAGATCAGGATTCTGATGCGCCGGATTTACGGCCCTGCCTACATAGAAATTAATATCGGTAGCTTCATCGAAAAGAAGCCTGCAAATAAGCGAAGCCCCGTCGCGTTCGAAGCTCCATTTCTCATAGAGCTCGTTGTCGCCCAGAGCGTCCTTCGCATACTCAATAACCTTGTTGATCGTAATTACACCTTCCGTCACAAGGTCGACGCCCTCAATCTCCGCAACCGGAGGCACATCTCCTCTCTCAAAATCCAGGCTCACCTTCACCGGCTTCCCCAGATACTTCGCAGCGATGGACGATGTTGTTCCACCGCATATAATGTGCTTGCCCTCCTTCGAGAAGAACAGCGACATCATTCTGTCTCCGTCATCGCGGTTGCGCGGCGGTCCAAACAAAATGTTCATCGGCTCACGCTTTCTCACCTTCACGACACATGCTGTCGCATCGTCGCCGGGATGATATCCGTACCCGTCGCGTTCGAAGCTCCATTTCTCATAGAGCTCGTTGTCGCCCAGAGCGTCCTTCGCATACTCAATAACCTTGTTGATCGTAATTACACCTTCCGTCACAAGGTCGACGCCCTCAATCTCCGCAACCGGAGGCACATCTCCTCTCTCAAAATCCAGGCTCACCTTCACCGGCTTCCCCAGATACTTCGCAGCGATGGACGATGTTGTTCCACCGCATATAATGTGCTTGCCCTCCTTCGAGAAGAACAGCGACATCATTCTGTCTCCGTCATCGCGGTTGCGCGGCGGTCCAAACAAAATGTTCATCGGCTCACGCTTTCTCACCTTCACGACACATGCTGTCGCATCGTCGCCGGGATGATATCCGTAGTCTTTGTCACACTGATCCACAAGCATGGTGGCCAGCGTCTTTGCAGTGTAGCCGACAGCAACAAGCTGCTGCATAAACTGCGCAATATCCTCGACGTTCCAGCCGAAGTTAAATGCGAGTCCTATTCCCGCATGCGGACATCCGTCGCTCATAGCAACCATGCAGTCATCCTCCTGAAGGCTGATGACCGACCTCAAAATCTTCTTGTTATCTATAGTGAGCTCCGTTTTCGGATACTCATAAATCTCATTGTTGCGCAGGAAAATAACCCGCGGATTGTCGTACTGAATAATCTCAACTGTGGAATTCTCGATAATGTGTATGATGGTAAATGTGGAATACGCCACACCTCTCACGGCGCAGATAGGCAGCGTTGCAGCAATGGTGGACACACAGTCCTCAAGCCTCATTCCCTCTGCCATCATCGTCGAAATGATCTTCGATGTAAGCGTAGATAAAATGCTTGCCTTAACACCACTTCCCAGGCCGTCCGCAAGCACAATGACCTGCGAGTTCTCGCCCTGATTCACGATCTCAACATGATCGCCGCACAGCAGCTCACCTTCATGATTTATACTTTTCCAACCTATGTCTGCACACAGATTATTCATTATCAAAAAACTCCCTAAATTTTAAAATATAGCCGACGGACAATTCATTAATTACTCAATTACTTAATTCCTTAATTACTTAATTGAATAATCAATATATCCATATATCATTATTGTTCAACTTCTTCTATCCGCCGGCTATAGACTACCCATTACTCGTTACTGATTGACTCTTTCAACTTCGTCAGCGCGATTTTCGTCTCTGCTGCCGTTTCGCCAAGCAGCGACGCGATTTCCTGAACAATTCTCATCTGCTTATCAACCACCTTGTCCGCAATCTCAACGGTCTGGCGGCTTATCTCTTCATTTTTCTCACGCTGCGTCTCTTCCTCAGTTACATCACGGAAAATTCCCAGGATTAGATGATATTCCTTATCATAAACAATAGTCTTATCTACATACTTGCCGTACTCGGCCAGGTACTCACGCTTGTCGCGGATGGTACCGCCGTAGGTAAGCACTCTGTTGAAATCTGCTGGATCCAGCACACGTACAACCTGATCACCTAAAATGTCACTTGCATCCCTAAGATTCAAAATCTTAAGAGCCGCATAGTTCACCTGCTGAACCTCCAGCTTCTCATTGAGAACGATAAGACCGTTCGGTGTATTTCTTGCGATGGTATCTGAGAAATTTTCCGCACGTTCTTTCAGGTACGGGAGGCACATAGATATCTCAGCTTTACCCTGCAGTATAGCAATTGCCTTCTCCCGACATGTATTGTATCCGCATGAACCGCAATTCAGTTCATCGTCCGGTCTTATCTTGCCCATCTGACGGAGAGTCTCTTTGATCTCCGTCTCACTCGGAGTCTCGACCTTTCGCTCGATCATTTCAAAATGCTTCTCGAGAGCGCGTGGTTCAGGCTGATCAACTTCGAAGTCCTTCTTTCCTGCATAGGACGAAACAGCGATAAAGTCCTTAACAGGTGAGCGATGGAACTTCTCCATGACAGGTCCGCCTACACAACTACCCGAGCAGGCAGACATTTCAATAAAGCATTTATGCAGATTTCCCGACTCAATATCCTTAAGTGCCGCGATACAGTTCTCAGTTCCGTCGATTGCCATGTAACTGTAGTCGGGATTTGACTTCTCCATAGTCTTCAATATTCCTCCCGTTGTCGGGAAGAACCTTGCGCGGCCTTTACCGTCGGACTCGACGCCATCTTCTATTGCAATCTTCTCTTCCTTCAGCCATGCCGTCAGTTCATCAAATGTGAGCACCGCATCAACTATTCCTTCATAATGCTGTGCCTCATCCTTCTTTGCAACACATGGTCCGATGAAGACTGTCTTCGCATTAGGGATACGTTTCTTGATATCCGTGCAATGTGCCTGCATCGGCGAAAGTACATCCGCCAAGAGCGGCAGCAACGCCGGGAACTTTTTCTGGATCAGCAGGTTCACCGAATGGCAGCTTGAAGAAATGATGATATCTCTCGTTCCCTCATTTACCATGCGGTCGTACTCGCGCTTCACCATTGTGGCGCCCAGGGCCGTCTCCTCAACATCATAAAATCCAAGCTTCTTCAATGCCTTACGCATCGCCTCGATACCGACGCCCTCATAATTTGCTACAAATGAAGGTGCAAGACTTGCGACAACAGGCGCACCGCTCTGCAGCAGCACCTTTGCCTTCTCGGTCTCCTCAACGATTTCCTTTGCGCCTTGCGGACAAACAACAAAGCATTGGCCGCACATTATACACTCATTTCCTATAATGTACGCCTGATTGCCCGAGAATCGGATGGACTTCACCGGACAATTGCGGATACATTTATAACAATTTTTGCAGTTGGATTTTTTAAGAGTGAGACATTCCATTAAACTTCGCCCTTTCCTCCTCTAAGGCCTTCATGACCTTGTCATTAAAGAATTCATCGAATCTTTCCGGTATTATGCCGCAGTGCACTTCGTCGTTCACCGTGATCGTCACGCCTATGCGGTTGCACTGACCGGTGCAGAAGCAGCCGGCCAATGTTATCTCATTATCAAGTTCGTGCTCCTTGATAGCCTGCTGAAACAGCTCAACTATCTTCTCAGATCCTTTCAAATGGCAGGATGAGCCAACACAAATCTGAACTATCATATTACTTCACCTTCGGCAGAACCGAAGCTTCGAAAAACTCCTTTACATTTTCAGGTGTTACTGAGAAGAACTCCTCGTCCACCTGTACGCAGACGCCCTGCTGACACTTGCCCATGCAAAATGTACCAGCCAGCTCTACTTTATCTCCAAGCTGATTTTCTCTTATCAAATACTGCAGCTGTTCTACAACCTGTCTCGATCCTTTAATGTGGCAGGAAGAACCGATACATACTGTAATCTTCATTTCTAAATCTCCTCGCGTACTAATTCTTCGTGTTTCATCGCGTCAGTAAGTCAAAATGCGTTTTCCACAATCGAGATTACATTTCCCACAAGTGAGATCACATTTTGACTTTTGACACTTACATCATTTTACTCGTAGTCCACAACATTAACCCATGAAAGTAGGAACTCTCTCTCCTTCTCGTTGCCCTTAACAGACTGAGAAGCTGCAACGATCGGCATCCATTTCTGAACGTACTGCTTTGCTGTGTTGCTCTTCTTGCAGAAGAGGTCGAGGTACTTCTTGGCTCCTTCGATATCACCGTTCAGCCAGAAAAGCAGGTATGTACGAGCAACGTCTGCGGATGCATTTCCCTGTGTAGCATGAGACCAGTCGAGGATGTACGGAGTACCGTCTTCAGCAATGATGATGTTTGACGGATTGAAATCTCCGTGGCATACCTTGTTATGCTTAGGCATGCCTTCAAGACGTGTGTGAAGATCGTAACGAGTTGTAGCATCAAGCTCTGTAGCGCTGATCTTTCTGTTCATCTTATCCTTAAGCTTGTTGAGCAGAGGACATGTCTTTGCATGAACTGTAAGCTGCAGATCAACAAACTGTTCAAGATACTCTTCCTTCTTATCCGGATTCTCTTCCATAAGCTGTGCCAGGGTCTTTCCCTTTATATATTCGAATACTATAGCCCATTTACCGTCGATCATAGTAACCTCGAGAACCTTAGGAATGCTGAGTCCTGTCTCCTCGATTCTGGCCTGATTAAGAGCCTCATTTAGAATATCGGCCTTTGAATAGTCTTCGTTAAAAACCTTGATACATCTTCCGCCGTCGCGGTAAATAGTCTTATCTTTTCTTACTGCTATTACTCTGTCCAGTTTCATACCTTCATCCTCCTTACGCTTTCTTAGTCTTACGGTAAGCATCTTTAACCTTGTCAGTTTTTGGAGCTTCAGCAATGTCGGCAGCTGTAGGCTTCTTTGTCTCCTCGAAATGCTTGCCGCCGTAGTATGCATTGAGATACATCTGCTTGATCTCAGACATTAACGGATAACGCGGATTTGCGCCTGTACACTGATCGTCGAAGGCCTGCTCAACCATGTCATCGAGACGGTCAAGGAAATCCTTCTCATCGATTCCGTAATCCTTAATAGTATCCTTGATACCAACCTTAGCCTTGAGGTCATTAACAGCCTTGATAAGATTCTCGAGCTTCTCCTCGTCAGTCTTACCGCCAAGGCCGAGTGCGTCAGCAACCTCAGCATATCTTGCGAGCGTATGAGGATGATCGTACTGTGAAAATGTACCCATCTTCGCAGGTGCTTCTGCAGCGTTGAAACGGAGTACCTCTTCGATCATAAGAGCATTTGCAACTCCGTGTGGCAGATGATGGAAAGCACCGAGCTTATGTGCCATTGAATGACATACTCCCAGGAAGGCATTGGCAAAGGCCATACCGGCCATAGTAGCGGCATTTGCCATCTTCTCGCGTGCTTCGATATCTGTCTGGCCGTACTTATAAGCTCGCGGCAGATACTTAAATATATTCTTGAGTGCCTGAATAGCAAGGCCATCGGTGTAGTCCGTTGCAAGCATTGCGGCATAGGCTTCAAGTGCGTGTGTTACGGCGTCGATACCGGATGCCGCAGTCAGTCCCTTAGGAGCAGACATGTGGAAATCCGTATCGATGATCGCCATGTTAGGAAGTAACTGATAATCAGCAAGCGGATATTTAACACCTGACTTCTCATCAGTAATAACTGCGAATGGAGTAACCTCCGAACCTGTACCTGCAGATGTCGGAATAGCGATGAAGTATGCCTTCTCGCCCATTTTAGGAAATGTGTAAATTCTCTTTCTGATATCAATGAATCTCATTGCCATATCCATGAAGTCAGCTTCCGGATGCTCATAGAGAACCCACATGATCTTACCTGCATCCATAGCAGAACCACCACCGAGTGCGATGATTGTATCAGGCTTAAATGCTCTCATCTGCTCTGCACCGCGGAGTGCACATTCAAGTGTAGGATCCGGAGCAACATCATAGAAGCAACTGTATTCGATGCCCATTTCCTCAAGCTTCTCGAATATCGGCTTAGCATAGCCGTTTGTATAAAGGAACTGGTCTGTAACGATGAAGGCACGCTTCTTATTCATTACATTTCTCAGCTCATCAAGTGCAACTGGGAGACATCCCTTCTTGATATATACCTTCTCAGGTGCTCTGAACCAAAGCATGTTCTCTCTCCTTTCGGCAACTGTCTTGATATTGATAAGGTGCTTAACTCCCACATTTTCCGAAACGGAGTTTCCGCCCCATGAGCCGCATCCCAGTGTAAGTGACGGAGCAAGTTTGAAGTTGTAAAGGTCTCCGATACCACCCTGTGATGAAGGAGTATTTACGAGGATACGGCAGGTCTTCATACGTGATGTGAACTCTGCAAGCTTATCCTGTTCTGTAACTTCGTTGAGATATACAGATGATGTATGACCATAACCGCCGTCAGCGATAAGGTGCTCTGCCTTGTCAAGAGCATCAGCGAAGCTCTCTGCCTTGTACATAGCAAGTACAGGACTCAGCTTCTCGTGAGCGAACTCCTCAGAAAGATCAACGCTTTCAACCTCACCGATGAGGATCTTTGTTCCTTCAGGAACTGTAACTCCTGAAAGCTCTGCAATCTTAGCTGCAGACTGGCCAACGATCTTTGCGTTGAGCGCTCCATTTATGATAATAGTCTTACGAACCTTTTCTGTCTCAGCCGGGTTAAGGAAATAACAACCGCGTGCCGCAAATTCCTCTTTGACTGCATCGTATATAGATTTAAGAACTATAACTGACTGCTCAGATGCACAGATCATACCGTTATCAAATGTCTTGGAGTGAATGATGGAATTTACTGCAAGAAGGATATCTGCGGTATCATCTATGATCGCCGGTGTGTTGCCTGCGCCTACGCCTAAGGCAGGCTTTCCACTGGAGTATGCAGCCTTTACCATTCCCGGACCGCCTGTGGCGAGGATGATGTCAGCTTCTTTCATTACAAAATTGGTCATTTCCAGGCTAGGTACGTCGATCCAGTCAATGATTCCTTCCGGTGCACCTGCAGCAACCGCAGCCTCAAGGACAAGCTTGGCTGCTGCAATCGTGCTGTTCTTAGCACGCGGGTGTGGGCTGATTATAATGGCATTACGGGTTTTAAGAGCTATCAGGCATTTGAAGATAGCCGTAGAGGTTGGATTTGTCGTTGGGATGACCGCTGCGATAACACCGATAGGCTCAGCGATCTTTTTCATACCGTATGCCTTATCTTCTTCTATAACTCCACAGGTCTTGGTATTCTTGTAAGCATTATAAATGTACTCTGACGCATAGTTGTTCTTGATTACTTTGTCTTCAACAACTCCCATGCCTGTCTCTTCTACTGCCATCTTAGCGAGAGGGATACGTGCTTTGTTAGCAGCGGAAGCGGCAGCCAAGAATATCTTATCTACCTGTTCCTGTGTGTAAGTTGCAAAAAGCTTCTGTGCTTTTCTTACACGCGCAATTGCTTCTTCGAGCTTTTCAACGCTGTCGACAATTTCATACTCCTTTACGTCCATTTTTCTCCTCCTGATCCTGATTCTTTAATTGGTTATTTAAATGTGCTAACGACAATGCCAGATTTTCATTCTGAAGCATTATTCCTTTGGGAACCTCCAGTTTACATGGAGCGAAATTCCATATAGCGGCTATTCCCGCCTGCACCATCAGGTCGCATACGACCTGGGCTGAGCCTTCACCTACGGTGATGATCCCGAGCCTTATTGAATGAGCTTTGCAGTAAGCTTCGAAACGGTTCATCGGAAGTATTTCCGTTTTACCGTTCAGGCTGATCACCTGTTCATTGCAGTCAAATGCGGCCGAAATCATAACTCCGTATTTGCGAAACTCGTCATACTCCAGCAGCGCTCTTCCGAGCCTTCCGGCTCCAACCAGCACAGCTTCTGTAAGACTTTTAATGCCTAAGGCTTCCTCAAGTTTTTCGATAAGTTCCTGCGTCACATAGCCGAGCTTCGGTTTTCCCGCCCCGCTTACGGCAGCAAGATCTTTTCTCACCTGTACTTCCCCAAGACTGAGCTTCTTCGATATCGTCGTTGCCGATATATTGGAATACTCATCCGGAGGAAGTTCCCGCAGCATTCCGAGATAAATCGGAAGCCTGCCGAGGGTTGCCTTCGAAACAGATAATCTCTCCATACCCCTGCCTCCTTTCCTCATTTCGCTTTCATTGTAAATTCCGGAGGCGTGATTGTAAATTCTTAAAAATGATAATCGGTATTATCAATATCGATAACCCCTTTATCGAGTAGGGAAAATGGAGTGTTGAACGCAAAAAAATCCGGCCTCCATAAGAGACCGGATAAAAGAGACCGGATAAAAATTTGTCGATATGATCGGACATAATATTTAAATGTACTTTCTTCTCGATTCACACAGCTCCGTTATGAACTGCTGATCCAGCTTCGTAAGCTTGTAGCCATCCTTATAAATCAGGACGTCCTTGTAAATCTTCTTGTTGTCTGCGCACTTCCTAAGGACAAGATTGTAACGTTCAAGCAGCTTCTTCGGTACCGGTGAAACCCACATAAAGGTTTCAGGATTCATAGACAGAAGATCGAACTGACTTGCTCTCTCGAAGATGAATATCCTTCGAGCGATATTATCAGGAATCTCCTCCTTCACAACCTTGGAAATCGGCATCGATGGAACGTATGGATCCGCATGAGCGATCTCAATATAATCCGTAAGATCCTCGAATGTAATCTCCTCTTTCTTTGCAAGCGGATTCTCTGCACTCATGATGAGTGAATACATAAACTCCGTAACCAGCTCGTACTGGAAGCCCTTCTCCTCAAGCATGGTCTTGAAGTATTTATCATAATTCTCCGCATAACGGATAATACCCAGCTTATAATCATGATTCAGCATATTGTGGATCGTACGCTGGGAGTTTGTCTCCTTGTAGAAGACTTCAGTAGGCTCCTTTGTGAGTGACTTTGAGAACTCAGCAAATGCCTCAGATATATAACTTGCACGCGGAACAGATATGGAAAACTTCTGCTTCGGAGTTGCGGCAGACTTATAGAACTTCTCAAGATCATCAATCTGATTCAGAATCCCCTTCGCGAAGCTTATAAACTCTTCACCCTCCGGGGTCAGCTTCATACCGTTCTGAGTTCTCTCAAAAATCGTAATACCGAGGTCACTCTCCAGTTCCTTTATGGAACGGCTGATATTCGGCGCCGCGATCATAAGTGATTCCGAAGCCTTATTCAGCGAGCCGGCCTTCGCAACCTCCAGCGCATGCTTCATATGTAGTAAATTCATAGAGTTTCACCACCTTTATCACTATAGGTATGTTTATTCTACTATTTTGATTCGTCAGGTACAAGGAAAGATTAACAATAATCGATTGACATATTTCACAAAAATAATGTATCACTACTACAAGAGTAAGATTAAGAAACTTCCTATGTTTATAATTGAGGGTAGTTTGAGGGTAGTACTACCCCCATCTTTACCATCATCATAGAATCCTCAATTTAACGCAATTGTAAAGCCGGCTGCAAAAGCAGATCATCTACCATCGGATGATATAGTTCTTTGTTATCCGACTTTGATATTGTTGTAATTTTATTTCCTGCATCTTTACTGGATGCTCCACAATGATAAATCTTTTCTGATCGCGTCTTATAATCTACAATAATATATC
>AUXO017421814.1_pt1 | contig 11901 bp, 21 predicted proteins | sample 768731 | NCBI WGS metagenome assembly AUXO01 (sample SAMN02715735, study PRJNA202380) | gut metagenome | biome: sheep rumen | host: Ovis aries | place: New Zealand: Palmerston North | reverse complement strand
GAACTTCCATTAACCAATCTTCAAAATATTGGCACAGAACTTGCCAGAGCGACAGCACAAGCCGAGAAAGAAATTTCCAACAGAGAAACTATGGGTGGAGATATTACAAAAGAAATATATTAGGGCGCAATTGATGCAGCTAGGGCTGAGAAGTCTAATCTTGCTAATCAACAAGATGAAATTTTGGCACAACAGGATCAATTTAGGCGCGAATATATGGCAAGTCATCAATTTGAGTCTTTCGAGCAAGCAAAATCATCATTCGATGAATATGCACGTAATAATAGCGAATGGCAAGAAATGCAAAACAATTATGATAGTAATGCCGATGCTATTGATAATTTAACGCAGAAAATATATGAATATAAAAACGCAATAAGTGAACTTCCATTTAGAGAGCTAGAACGTACTGGCACAGAAATATCTCGTTCATTTGAAAAAGCTTAGGCTGATTTTGAAAAAAGAGAGCCGACCGCTAGTGGTTATATGAACTTAATGGGATTAAACGAAGAAAACATAGAAAACATTGAAGAATAGATCGCAAGGAGAAGAGTTAAATTACAAGAAGCTATGAATGACGGCTCCATTGCTTATGGCAGTGATGCATATTATCAGGAAAAAGATGCCATTGATTCACTTGTAGATTCTTTAATCAGCGCTCGTGATACATAGTCTGATTTTGCTAGATCATTATTTGAACTTCCTGGAGAACAAGCTGCTAACGCTATTCAAAAATATAAAGATGCATTAACAGAGCTTTAGAATGAGTAGGAATTTAATGCGACAAAAGGACAAGGGATGTCAGATTCTGACTATAAAAAGAATATAGATAATCTTAGCAAACAGATTATTGGAAATAACGTCCTTGATGCAATATATGGAGCATAGGAAACAATATATTCCGCTGTATATGGAGAGAATTCTGAACGTGCATAGAATGCTAGGAGTAATAGATAGAGCAATAAGTCTGATTGGTGGAGTAATCTTACACAAAGATTTAATATGAGAAAAGAGCAAGAAGAATTACCATATCAATAGGCTTCTGCTGAATTAGCTAAACTTCAGTCGTAGGCTGAAGCTCTTGAAAGTGATTATTCACAATTAGAAAATCTTGGTAGAAAGGTTACGAAAGATTATATTGAGGGTGTAATGGCTCCATATGAGGGTAATGATGGCATATTAGAGCAAGCCAAAATTGTACGAGATGCCGCAAAGGATCTGCTTGATGATACTGAAATGTTTGATAAAAATGGTAACATTAATACTATTTGGCAAGAACGTAATGAATAGTATATTTAGGCAGAAACAGCATTGGACTCCTTAACATCTAAGTATTATGAATATAGCAAGACATTAAAAGAATTACCTCTTACTGACCTTCAAAACGAATATACTGATCTTCAAACAAAAGCTTCTCAAACTGAAGATTTACTTAATTCTGCTGATGTCAAACATCAAAAGACAAGTGAATCTCTTTACAAATCTTTGATTAGTAATGGTAATGAGCAAATTGATAATCTTAAACAATAGAGAAAAGAACTTGAAAATCTTCAAAGGGGTGTTCAGCGTGGCGGATCTACATGGCGTGAGTATCAATCTCAGATTGATGATGTAGATGCTTCTATCTCTGCTATGCAACAAAGTCAAATTGGTTGGTATGAGACTATGACATCTCTTGTATCTACTAATGCTTCAGAACTAGTATCGGTTCTCTCTTCTGCTTTTAGCGAAATGAACTCAGAAACAGGATTAACTATTGATACTATGAATGAGTTATAGAGACAATTTAGTGATCTTGTTGGATATGATGTCAGTAGTATTTTCTATTAGAGTGCTGATGGCATGAAAATGAATGCGGATGCAGCAGAAACTTTAGTCGATGCAGAATATGAACTGCAAGTAAGTACGTTAAAAGATACGATTGAAGAACAGAAAAACATTATTGAAATGTACGGTGATGCTGAAACGGAAACTGCGCAAAAGGCAGTTGCAGCGGCTGAATAGCGTATTAGCGCAGCTGAACGTGAATTATCTATGCTTCAAGCTTTGTACGATCAATAGAAGCAACAATTCACAGATTTTGCGCAATGGCAAAATGCTGAGTCTACTGCAAATGGTGGTGATAGATATAATACAATACAAAGCGCATTAAAAGATATGCAAGATGCTTACTCCAAAGGACTAACCGGAACTGATGAGTTTAGAGCATTTACGGCAATGATTGATGAATATGGATCTGATACTGTTGCTGCATATGATAGAAATATTGAAAAGATTAAAAGATATTTCACTGAAGATGCTACTGGATTAAGTAATTTTATAAAAGATGCTGTCGATAAAGGTTTTGGGTCAAAAACAGATGATGGATATACTCTTGCTATGCCAGACATGGATGAGGCAGCTCATAGTCTTGGTATTACAACGGAATTATTAGATATTCTTCTTGGTAGGGTCGAGGATTATGGTGCTTATGTCGATCTTGTTAATACATAGGCGGAGGGTGAACTTAAAGTTAAAGATAATATGGAAGACCTTGTTGATGCTCAACTTAGATATAATAAGGCACGTAGAGAGGGAGCATCGGACGAGGAGCTTTAGGATCTTAATAATTAGATAACAGATCTTAAAACTCGCCAGCGCAAACTTGTTGAAAACACGCAAGATGTTGCTGCCAGAGAAGGAATGGTAACAGCAAAAGAACTCAGGAATGGAATCGCTGATTTTAAATCAATTTAGAACATGTTTAATCGTGGGGAAATTGATCAAGATACATTTGAACGCAGAGTGCAATAGATTGCAGATGAAACCCATATTAAATTAACTCCAGACTTAAAAGAAGTTGACGAAGAGGCAATGCAACGAGCATTCCCAGATTATAATGAAGTCAAGATTACTCCTGTTATAGCAGAAAATGCTGACATATCTAATCTTACTGAAAATGGTGATGAAACTCATGATGGAATAGTTGCTCAATTAAAAGAAGCATATACTTCTGCTGATGGGTTAGACGAAGAAATGACTTCTATTATGAGTTCTTTAGAGGGCTATACAGGAGAAGATTTTGATAAAATTATATTTGGTGATGGCAAGGTTTAGGATGAAGCACTTGAGGGAGCGCTTGATTCATTATTGGCAAAGCTTGGTCTTGGTCAAGAAGCTGGAAATGCTTTGGTTACCACTTTAAAAGAATTGTTTGGCTTGGAAGAAGAACAATCGTACTCAACAAGACCAAAGGCTCCTACTCAGACTGGTAATGCTATTGATGATACAAGAGCAGAACAGAATTATTTAAGGCAAGCTAATCCTGATATTCAAGAGTAGACAGAACATAAACAACAGATTATTGATGTTGTTTACGAATTATCAAGCCAAGGGTATACTCCACAACAAATTGAAGAAATGGCTCAAGATGAAACAAAAGATATTGGGGTAGAGATAACTGGAGAAGAAGATCTTGAAACTCTTAGAGGGGTATTAGACGAAGTATCAAAAGGTGCAGATTTAGTTGTAAAATTAGATCAGGAATCTATTACTGCGTTAACGCAAAATGATGTATAGGTTGGTGCCAATACAGAGTAGGCAGAACAAGCCATAGAGGATGTTGAATCAAAAGCAAATGATACAAAAGGAGAAATAACAGTTGATGCGAATACTTCTCCGGCTATTAGTAGCGTTAGTTTTGCTGTTCATGATATTAATTCTAGAACTGCATAGATTCCGGTTACTGCCGAAACATCATAGATTAGTAGTAGTATTGATGCGGCGCTTAATAGACCTTTTACAATATCTGTTGCCGCAAATGTATTTGGTTTACCTGGTGGAACACATAAATATACTGGTACTATGATCTCTCCTGCTCATGCGGATGGAACTGCTTATAATGCTATTAATCTTAGACCTATTTCTGGTGCTTTTGCTGATGGTAAAGTAGGACTTGATCAAGACGAAGAAGCACTTGTTAATGAATTAGGAACCGAATCGATTATTAGAGATGGGAAATGGTTCTTAATTCCAGGTGGTATGCATGTAGAAGCTCTTAAAAAAGGAGATATAATTCTAAATCATATGCAAACTACTGATCTGATTGAACATGGAAAAGCTTTAGGTCACGGTAAAGCATTTGCTCAAGGATCTGGAGTTTCGTTGGCTGATTTAAGACCTATAGGTCCGGCACATGGTGGTTCAGTAGATGTTAAGAATCCGACAATTCATTCTAATGATAATGGTCCATCCACTTCAAAATCGTCATCTGAAAAAGCCAACACTAAAGCTACACAAGCTAACACAGATGCTAAAGAAAAAGAAACCGAAGCAACAGAGAACACTACTACTGCTCTTGAGAAATTCCAGAACTGGGCATCTTCGTTTATGGATTGGATTGAAGTTCGCATCAAAAGATTGACTCGAACAATGGAACTTGCAATATCCAGAGCAGAGAATATAGGTGGAGCTGGAGGATATGCGCCGTCATCATATAAAGGCGAGACTGGTTACGCTGCAAAGAATAAGTATATAGATGACGCAATGGCTACCAATATCAGTTTAAGACAGACCAATGAAAGTGCCATTTCAAAGAAGGGTGGATATACCTCTCATTTAAAAACGGTTGTTAAGAAAGCGAAATCTTCTGGACTAGTGACATCTAAAGAAGCAAAACGTCTTAATAAACTAATTAAAGAAGGCGGATTAACAGTAGAAGACTTTTCTAAGTATCTTAAAACCAAGAAAACATCACGCGGAAAAGATTCTAGTAAGACAGAAAACAGAGCAACAGCGTATATTAATGAATATCAAACGTGGTATGAAAAAATTTTGGAGTGTGAGGATGCTATCGAGGAGTGTATTGCAAAACAAAAAGAACTTCAGCAAATGAAACTTGATAACATCACGGAGCAATACGAATCCTTAAACGAATACGCTCAAGCCGTTGCATAGACCTCATAGGCCATTATTGATCTTAATGCTTCTAAAGGATTAAGAGATAATTCTTATGGTAATATGCAGGAGTATGCTAACCAGATTGCTCTTGAGGGCAAATCGCAGGAAATTTATAGAGCACAAATGAATGCATATCTTAATGAAATGCGAAATGCTGCCGGAATTTTCGGTGTAGATAGTAACGAATATCGTAAGGCACAAACAGCTTATCAAGGTATGGCAACTGCATTAAAACAGTCCGAAAAGAATGCAAGAGATTTAACAAGAGCGATGTATGATCTCAACTTAAAGCCTATTGATTATATGATGAACCGCATCAAAGCAGAAGCACAAATGTATCAAGATAGGGTTGCTCTTAAAGAAGCCAGAGGTACATTACTTAATGATCCATCTTCTTACATAACTGAGAATGATTATAATAGTCAGATCAAAAATAATAATTCAAATATCATATACACAGAACAAAGATTGGATTATAATAAGAGATTGTTAGATACAATGGGGTACGAAGAAGGTTCTGAACAGTATGATCAATTGAAGTCTGCTATTGAAGCTGATGAAGCCGCGCTCAGACAAATGGTGATTTAGAATGAGAATCTTAAGAAATCCATCCGCTCTCTCCGCTGGAAAGAGTTTGACAGTCTTCAGGATAAACTTGAGACTACTAGATCCGATTTCGAACATCTTCGCGGTTTATTTAGTCAAGAAGAATTCTTTGATGATGATGGCGAAGGTTGGGGCATTACCAATAAAGGTTTAGCAAATATATTATTATTGGGCAATCACTATAAAACAACCATTAATGAAATGGGTAATTTAAGATCGGCTATAGATAAAGTAAATGAAGAAATGGAAAACCACAACATAAGTGTTGAAGAAGGCGAAAAACAAGTCGATGAATATAGAAAGCAAATCCAAAGCATGGCTGTAGACCTGAAGGAAGACAAGAACGCATTGATCGAAATGTACAAGGTATAGATATAGAATGAAAATGCTGCTATTCAAAAAAATATAGAATTAAGAAAAGAGGCTTTAAGTCAACAAAAATCATATTATGATTATCAGAAGCAAGTGACAAATCAAAATAGAGAACGTAATAAAGTTCTTGCGCAATTAAATTCCTTGGAAGGTTCCACTAATAAACAAGCACAAGCTGAGGCCGCAAGATTAAGACAGCAATTATCTGATGCAGATGAGTCATTAGAAGATACCAGATACAACCATCGCTATGATATGCTTAACCAAGGATATGATCAACTTTCATAGGATATTCAAGAAACACTCGATCAGACTCTCCGTCATATTGCGGCAAACACGGATGAACAAGACCGTATTGTTCAAATGATGTTGAATCAATTAGTTGGTCATTATCAAGAGGCATATGACACTGTTGACCAGAGGATTAAAGCTACCGGAACTGTTGTTAGTGAAACATCAGACGCTTGCTTAAAAGATCCTAATTTAAATGCATTCTTTGGAGCGATCAATGAAGAAACTCTTGTTCCAACTAATAACTGGAAAAAATTCACTAGTGCTGTTGCTCAAAACATTGATACTACTGCTATTGATACATTTGCAACTGTAACTGGCGAAAAACTTGATTATCTCATTAAAAAAGCTAAAGAATATTCTGCCGCTATGATTGAAGCAACAAAGGCACAATCTTAGGCTGGAAGTACTGTTGGAGCCGCAGATGGGGGAATTGGATCAATCAATACGGATATAAATAATACTACCAATACAACTCCAACAGGAACAGTATCATCAGATCCGGCGACCTAGTAGTATATCGATTCACATGCGAATTGGTTATTAAATACTTCAGATAGGGTTGTTGATATTATTAAAGGGTTACCAAAAGGTAAGAATAATGGCGGTGGCGCAATTGGCGATTATATAGCATCTACTTTTGGAAGATCTGTTTCTAAAGGTGTTCCTACTAAATTAGCCAATGCTCTTGGTGTTCATGTAGATAAGACATGGACATCTCAACAGAGCAATGCCGTGTTATCTGAGCTTAAGAAACATTTGAAGAAATTGGGAGTTACCAGTGCGTCAAAGTTAAAATCTTATCGTAAAGGCTCAAAGAGAATCAATGAAGATGAACTTGCGCTGACTCATAATGACGAGATTATTCTCGGAAATGGGGCCATTTTGAGGCAGTTACCATAGGGTTCGCAAGTTCTTCCTAAACTGCAATCTGATAATATTTGGAAATGGAGTCAAATAGATCCGACAAAAGCAAATACTTCTGTTCCAAATGTTAGCAATGTAAGCAGTGTAAATAGTGGTGGAAACTACTATTATGAATCTCTTATCAGAATTGATGGTAATGTAGATGGTGACATGTTGAATAAGATTGATGCTATAGCAAACAGCTTATTAAAAGATCGTAACTTTATGCAAAAACAATTTGATTATAACACATAGAATTTCAAAAGAGCATATAACAAAAGAGCATGATAATTAAGAAGGGTGCGTGTCAAAGCGCACTCTTCTATTTCTTATAGGAAAAGAAAGGAGATGAAAAATTGAGAACATTTAGTTTTGATTATGATGGAATTAATTCTACCAGTTATAATTTAATGATTGGTGGCATATCTGTCAGCGAAGAAATCCCATTGGGATTATCTCGCGAAGTCCTTTCAAGTGGACTAAATAGATATAGATCTATTACAACAAATATGGGAACTTAGTGGTCCGACGTTCTGTCGTTCGATGTTTCATTCATAAAAAGTCCTTGCGAATTTCCAGATGATGAAGGTATGATTTTTACTGAATATGAAGTAAATGAGATAGCTGCGTGGCTCACATCTCCCGACTATCCTACTTTATTAAAAATGTACGACGATGATCTGGAAAGTTTTACAAGGTATGAATATTTTGGGGTGTTTAGCGACATTCAATCATAGGTATGGAATGGAGACATTATTGGATTAAATTGTACGTTTCACACTAATTCGCCGTTCGCATGGACTGAAGAAAAAAAGAAACAAATTTCAAGTACTTAGGATGATAATCAATTACAGATAGTTGTTAATTCAGCGGAAAGGAAACGTGAATTATATCCTATTGTAACTATTAGTGATTCAGCTGGTGAAGTTACTATTACTGCTGTTACAGATGGTAATAATTCATTAACGCTAACAATCCCATCCAACACCGAAGTAAATATTGATTGTCAAAAATATCTCATATACGATCAGGATGGAAATGATATTGCATTTTCAGACATTGGGATTGCTGATCTTACACAATTTTATTGGCCTAAATTATATAACGGCGAAAATATCTTTACGGTTACTCAGGGTGCAAATGTAACGTTTACATGGAGAGAGCCTAGAAAGGTGGGTGCATATTAATGATTATTAGATCATATCCTTTATTTGATAGCTATAATAAATACGGATATATAAATACTACATATATTGCTTTAGCAAATCCTGGCAAAAGATTATTGGGCGTATTAAATGGTGTTGATGAAAGCACTTGCCGATTGGATATTAATTTAAATAACACTGCTGTTCTAACATTTGATGTTAATAAAATGAAAGATGGTAAAGTCAGTTAGTTTTATCACAGAATAGAATATTTGATGGAATTGGAAGTGCCTGGAGTTGGATGGTTTAAAATTTATGAACCGCCGTCAATCAGTGGCGATGGAAATTCCGAGGTTATGTCTGTCAGGGCGGAATCGTTGGAAATTGAATTAGCCAATTATTTTATCAAGGGAATGGAAATTAATATGGGTACTAATTCATCTCTTGAAATGTTAGCTACTGATAATGTTTATAAGGCATTAGATGGATCTGACTCATTGTTTTCTTGGTCGAATATGAAGTTTTACAGAGACACTACTGAATTATAGGAAGTAATAAATATGGTAGATGACACTTGGACAAAGCAGGATCTGATTGCCATTTTGCCATCTTATCCAACTTTATATAGATCGTGGCGAGTGACATATAATACTGGTACTGTTGTTCAGGCTATTGAAAATTGCGCAAATAATATGACCGATGAAAAACGTGCGCAAACTCTTAGATCATATACTATTGGAAAAAGGAAAAAGAACCTAGAAAAATAGCAAGTAATTTATTTCCTAACGCAGTCATATCCTGAATTGATCGAATATCTTGATGTTTCAGATATTGATTTGACTCAGACAGTTATTAATGAAAATCCAGAAGAAATCGCATCTGATTAGCCAGAAACATTGCCAAATTTAACTATACCGGAAATGTTACAGAAAGAACTTCAAAGGCAAAAGGAATTATCGATGATGGACGCTGTCCTTGAAGATAGTGATTGGAATGTTGGTTTTGTTGATGGAAGTGTTTTATCCGAGTCAGATGATGAGGACGACCTAAAACCGCTGCCTGATAAGGTTGGTCGTTTTGAGATCTCCTCTTCTAACATTTACAATTTCCTGATGCAAGAAGCAAGTCCATATTTTCGATGTATATTTGTTTTTGATACAATTAATAAACTGGTAAATTGTTATAATGTTAATAATCTTGGGGTTGATACTAATATAATTATTAACTTTGCGAACATTCAGAACAGCGTTGAGAGGTCAAATGAAGATCCAATAAAAACAGTCTTTCATGTGAATGGTGGAGATGAACTTGACATAAAATATGCCAATCTTGGTGAGGATACTATGGTGGATCTTTCGTATTATATGAATACTGATCACTTTGATCAGTCTACTATAGATAAATACTATAACTGGGTTGAACAACGAGAACAGCTTCGACAACAATATAAAACTTTAGCAGTTGATTATTATGATAAGCTTGACGAGTTGTCTTACATTGTAGATCGTGTTCCTGTTGATGGTGCAGATCCAAGTCAATACAAGTCATTCTCTGAAACAGAACTAGAAGAAGAAAGAAAAAAATATGAAGCTATACTTAGAGGGTTAGAACAATTTTATGTGGATGAGAATAACAACTTTAGTATTGCTGCCATTGAACAATCAGATGATTGGAATGAATATCTTTATATTACCACTGTTATTCTTAGTAAACCTTTGAATGCTTTGAATTTAATTTATTTTGATCCTGTTAAAGAAGATTATTTAATTTAGTCATAGGAAGATAATGCTCATTTAGGATAGATTGATATTGTTTTATTAAATCGTCAAATTCAAAATGGTAAATTTGTAGAAAAAACTGACGATCAGGTTGAAAGAGAAAAGAAAACATCATATAAACGACAAAAAGAATATTTGGAAAATTACATGTATAACTTTAAAACTTATGGTGACAGTTATGGCCTCAATGAAATTGATGTGCGTATTACTGATCTTAAAAATAAAATACAATCATTATGGGCAAAAGGATATACAATAGATCCAGATAGTGGCAAAGACAGTGAAGATCCTAACAATCAAGATGAAGATCCTACAAATGATACCTCTACGACAACTCAAGATGATTCAGAAGAAGGTAGTGATGAGGAGTCTGGCGGGACAAATCAATATGACGATGATTTTCATAGACGTAAATACGAACTATATCAAAAGTATGATAAAGCATTAAAAGAGGCTGAAGAAGTAAAGGCATAGAGAGAACAAGAGAAAGCAGATAAATTACAAGAACTTAAATCATTATCTGAACAGATGCAAGACTTAAAGGATCAAGGTAATATGGCTAATGAAATTTACGGATTTACAGAAGCTGAACTTGATCTTATTAAAGAATACTATGTTCATACAGATTATGTAAATGAAAACATGATTATAACTGATATCTTTACTAGTCAAGAAATTGTTGATACTGAAGATGAACTATATAAAGCTGCGCAGGAAGAGCTATATGCTGTCTCTCATCCACAGTGGAAATGGGTAACATCTTAGAGTAACCTGTTCTTAATGCCAGAATTTAAAAGCTGGCAAAGGTAGTTAGATATCGGTAACTATATTACAATCGGTATGGAGAAAAACCCGCTCACTACCGAGCCGGAAAAATACGAACGAAATAATATTAACTATTTAACCAAGCTTCGTGTTATATCTATTGGTCTTAATCCATTTATGATTGAGCCTGATATTGATATTACTTTCTCCAGTATCGTTCAATATAAATCGAAACAAAACGACTTTGTTGATTTATTCCAGTTATCAACTGGAGTTGGTGATAGTCAAATATCTGCATACTCTAACAGCAAACATCTTGATGGATCATACTCTATTGATTCATCTTTTTTGATTAAGTTGTTATAGGGTGGAATGCAGACATATATTGAGAATTCATCTGCTGACTCCATGATGGAATCTTATCAAAATGTTATTGGACCAATTAGTGATGTAAATGATTGGATTATCAACACTGGTGCTAGTAATGATCAAATTATAAAAACATGGATTACAGAGGGTGACTCTGGTGATACTACTGTTACTGGCGGCAATCTTTTAACCACTTCAATTCTTGCAAAACATTTGGCGATTAATGAAATTGTTAGCAATAATTATAAAGCCCCATCTGATGATAGCATGTTTTCTACCACAGGAAGTTATTTGAATTTACTAAGCGGAAATTTCAAAACTCCAGGATTTAGCGTTATTAATACAAATACTGGGACTAAAGATGATCCAGTGTGGGAATCGAATGCTTACTTTGCAGGGACTCTCAACTCTCCAAGTGGAGATATTGGCGGTTGGAATATTTTGAAAGGATGTTTGTATTCTGAGTCAAATGGTCGCACAGTTATGCTGCAATGCATAGGTAGTTCTAGAATTGTTAAGAATATAGATGGCAGTTTTACTTTTATCCCTAACGATAATGGTAACATTGAAGAGAAAATTGCTGTCATAACATATGATGGAGATCTTTATGGTTATACAATTAATTTCTCGACTACTTATCCAGAAAATGATTTGATAACTGGTGGAGAGGCTACATTATATCATACTCCAGAAGAAGAACAACAAGCGCAAGAAGAAGGAATTATTTTAGA
>AUXO015018818.1_pt1 | contig 11901 bp, 7 predicted proteins | sample 768731 | NCBI WGS metagenome assembly AUXO01 (sample SAMN02715735, study PRJNA202380) | gut metagenome | biome: sheep rumen | host: Ovis aries | place: New Zealand: Palmerston North | reverse complement strand
CGCAAGACGTCTCGAGATCACAGGAGCCAGACCGGTTGTCGGTGTATCCGGCGGTATGGATTCCACCCTGGCCATCCTGGTTGCTGCCAAGGCCCTCCGGAAACTGGGACGGCCGGCAGATGATCTGATCGCCATCACCATGCCGGCTTTCGGCACATCGGACCGTACCTATCAGAATTCTCTGATCCTGATAAGAAGCCTCGGTGCAGAACCCAGGATCATCGACATCAAGAATGCATGTATCCAGCATCTTTCGGATCTGGGGCATGACAGGGAGACCAAGGATATCACATATGAGAATACCCAGGCCCGCGAACGGACCCAGATCCTCATGGATTATGCAAATATGCACGGAGGTCTGGTAGTGGGAACCGGAGATCTGTCCGAACTGGCTCTTGGCTGGTGTACCTATAACGGAGATCAGATGTGTATGTACGGTGTAAATGCCAGCATACCCAAGACACTGGTCAGATGGATGATCGATACCGTGGCGGAGACCGGGATCTTCCCCGACAGTACGGTCGTGCTCCGTGACATCCTGGATACGCCCATCAGTCCCGAGCTTCTTCCTCCGGACGAGAACGGGCAGATCACGCAGAAGACGGAAGACAGCGTAGGTCCTTACGAACTGCATGACTTCTTCCTGTACTATACGCTGCGATACGGATATACACCGAAGAAGATCAATTTCCTGGCGAATCGTGCATTTAAGGATGACTATGATCCGGAAACCATACTGAAATGGCAGAAAATGTTCCTCAGACGGTTCTTCTCCCAGCAGTTTAAGAGGAGCTGCATGCCGGATGGCGTAAAGGTAGGTTCGGTGGCGATGTCTCCGAGAGGGGACTGGAGGATGCCCAGTGATGCTTCCGTTTCCGAATGGATGGCCGAACTTGACGGTATCACGACTACAGAAGAATATAATACCCGGGAGGCATAATGAAAAATACAGTAGGCGTACATTTCCGGGAGCATAATGCCCGGATCTGTATCTGTGATGACTATAATATCTATACGGATACCATGGAACTTCCCATGTCGATCCGAAACACGGACGTATTGAAGGATGACAGGGCCTTTCGTCTGGCCTTCGAAAAGATCCGTTCCCATATGCAGGAGAATATGGAGATCAGTGATTTTGATGTGGTGCTTGCCATACCGGATGATTACGGTCTCACCGAGGAAAAAGAACTCAGGAAAAGAGCTAAGTCCTGTGAAGTGAACCTTGTAGGGACCTGTCATGAATCCGCCGCTCTGGCACTCTATGTCAATCAGGAATTCCGGGTAGAGGACGGAGTCACGATCCTGTCTGCATTTGCCACAGATGAACGAACCGGCATTGCCGTCTATGAAATGGGTACTGCGGTGAAGCGTCTTAAGACCGTGCTGGTCACCGAGCAGACAGAGGGTATGTCCGTTCTGGCTTTCCTGCAGAAGAAGGGACCTGAGCTGCTGTTCCTGCAGGATGCGGATGCCGTCTTTTTTACAGGAAGCTTCAATGCATGCATGACATTTGAACAGGCCGCATCCAAGGCGCTGGGGAAAAGCGGGATTGAGATCAAGATGCTGGACGAAGCCTGTATCATCGAAGGTCTCGGATACTTCTGCGGGATCCTGGAGAACCGGGCAGTGGCCGGTATGACCACCCTCGAAGATGAAATAACTCCATATCCCCTGTATATCTCAGTGAATAAGGAGATCGTCGGAACAGAGGGCCCCCTGCTTCAGGGGAAAACCTGCAGGACCCCCGGATTCCGGTTTACGGATCCCGGATCCGAAGGAGACCGGATCACGATCTATGAAGAGAGAAAGAGGAAACTGATCCCCGTAACTTTGCTGTATCCCGGAGAAGAAGAGACCGGGTCGCTCCGAAGGAAGGAAATATCCGCACTTATCAAAGGGCTTGGCAAAGGAACGATCGAACTGTTACTGAAGACCGGTTCCGGTGAGGAACTTACATTCACGGTCGATCTCTCGGAGGACAGCGCTGCTCCGGCCTCCCGGGAAGAGGATCTCGGCGGATTCATCACAAATATCCTGCCCATCATCGACAATCTGGAATACGCCGCCAAATACGCGGAGGACCAGTCCAATCCATATGCAAAGGGGATCCTGCAATCCTATGAGAAGGCCGTGGAGATCCTCGAACAAAACGGTGTTACCAGGATCATGGGGGAAGGCAGACCGTTTGATTTTAATCTGCAGAATGCGGTTGCACATGTTGCGGACGGAGATCTTCCCGAGAATACAGTGAAGCAGGTCATGCAGGCCGGCTATATGTATCAGGGGAAAGTACTCCGGACTGCACAGGTCATTGTAGCTAACTGAATAAAATGTTCGAAAAAACCTCTTGACATTCGAACGGTTGTTTGCTATATTTATATCACAGCGAAACCGAACGTATGTTTTCAAGAGGTGATGATATGTACGAACATGTATATAATGGCTATGATGAATATAACAGTTATGATGGTTATGACAGATATGATGGCTATGATCAAAAGAAAAGAAGCAAAAGAGCAGGAAGTGTCAGATATGACAGAAGCAGGATCTCAGCCATCATCGTCGGCATTCTTCTGATCGCAATAGGAGTCGCCATTCTTTTCTTCGGACAGAATTCCAAGACCCCGGAGGTTGAGGCATCCACCATTAAGCAGAAGTATTATACCAGCATCGAGATTAAAGACGGTGACAGTCTTTGGACGCTGGCGGAAGAGTACGGAAAGCGTTATGCCGATCCGAGAGAGTTTATTACGGAGGTACGTTCCATCAATCAGTTGAAAGGTGATCATATCACGGCAGGTGCAAATCTTATGATCCCGGTTTATCGTTGACTTTTACTTATTTTCTTTTTCTCACTTTCAGAATCCTGTGAGCATCCCGAGCTCTCAGGATTCTCTTTTTATTATCAGGGTTTTGTGCTATAATCTACTGTGGTTTGTTATGTAAAACTTTGTGAATTAAGGAAGCGTTTATGGACGAAAGAGTCATCAGTAATATACCGGAGGCTTATCACGTAAATGAGCCTGTACCGGAACAGGAACCGGAACGGCAGGAGTTCTTTGTTTCGCTCTGTCGAAACATGATCGAGGCAAACCGGGAAGAGGGACGTATCCTGCGGTATGCGATCGTTACCTTCGGATGCCAGATGAATGCACATGATTCCGACCGGATGCGTGGTCTACTGGAGCAGATCGGTTATGTGGAGGCGCCTGAAAAAGAGGCGGATCTTGTGATCTATAATACCTGTACCGTAAGAGAGAATGCGAATCAGAAGCTGTACGGACATCTGGGACAGCTGAAGGCACTGAAGAGAGAGAATAAGGATCTTCTGATCGGGATCTGCGGCTGTATGATGCAGCAACCCGAGGTCGTGGAACATATCAGAAAGTCCTATCCTTTTGTGGACATTCTCTTCGGGACCTATAATCTGCACCGGCTGCCGGAGCTGATCTACCTCAGGCTTTATGAGGATAAACACGCCATAGAGATCCTGCCGGAACCCCGGGAGCATGTGGAGATCCGCGGAGCAAAACGAAAATATCCCTTTAAATCCGGGGTCAATATCATGTATGGATGCAACAATTTCTGTACCTACTGTATCGTTCCCTATGTTCGCGGACGGGAACGAAGCCGGACTCCCGAGGATATCCTGCAGGATGTACGGGATCTGGTGCAGGATGGTGTATGTGAGATCATGCTGCTGGGGCAGAATGTCAACTCCTACGGGACCAATTTCATGGAGCCGAGCGCAATCATCGATGCAGATCCGGATTTCGGATTTCCGAAGCTTCTGGATGCCGTATGTCAGATTCCCGGACTGCAAAGAGTCCGTTTCATGACCCCGCATCCCAAGGATCTTTCCGATGAACTGATCGATGTGATCCGAAGGAATCCGAAGGTCTGCAGACATATCCACCTGCCGGTACAGTCCGGATCCACAGAGGTTCTCAGGAAAATGAACCGACGCTATACCAAGGAGCATTATCTTACACTGGTCCAAAAGATACGCGAGGCTCTACCGGATGTTTCCCTGACTACGGATATCATGATCGGCTTCCCGGGAGAAACGGAAGCGGATTTTCAGGAAACTCTGGATGTGGTCAGACAGGCTCAGTATGACCAGGCATATACCTTCATCTACAGTCGAAGAACCGGAACCCCCGCTGCAGTTATGGAGCAGGTCCCCGAAGATGTGGTAAAAGACCGGTTCGACCGCTTACTGAAGGTAGTGAGTGAGATCGCCCACACACGCTGCGGAAGATTCGAAGGGCAGACCGTGGAAGTTCTTGTGGAGGAGCGAAATGCCCAGGATCCGAACCTCCTGACCGGAAGGCTGGAGAACAATCTTCTGGTCCATTTTCCGGGAGAAGATTCCCTGATCGGACAGTTTGTGCAGGTAAAGCTGACAAAGGCCCACGGATTCTACTATACCGGTGAGATCCCGTCCTGAACCCCCGACCATTGACAGGGAACCACATTATAGAAAGCGAGTAGTTGGAAATTGGAAATCGATAAAGAAAAACTGTCCCCCATGATGCGGCATTACCTTACCACCAAGGAAGAGGTGGGCGAGGCGATCCTGTTCTATCGTCTGGGGGATTTCTATGAGATGTTTTTCAGTGATGCCGAACTGGTGGCAAGGGAACTGGAGCTCACGCTGACAGGCAAGGACTGCGGACTTGAGGAACGCGCTCCCATGTGCGGTGTACCATTTCATGCAGCCGACACCTATATCACGCGGCTGATCGACAAAGGGTACAAGGTGGCCATCTGTGAACAGGTGGAGGATCCCAAGCAGGCCAAAGGACTGGTGGAAAGAAAGGTGATCCGGATCGTTACGCCCGGTACCAATCTTGCGGAACAGTCACTGGAAGAAGGAAAGAACAATTACATGATGTGCCTGTCCGAGATCCGCGGCACATACGGGATCGCCATCACGGACATTTCCACGGGTGTTTTCCTTTGTACAAGAGTGGAACGCTGGAATCAGGTATGTGATGAGATCATCAAATATGAACCGGTGGAGCTGATCCTTCCGGACAGTCTGTATCCGCCCAGAGAAGCGGACGAGACCGTTCTCCATCCCGACAGTGTACCGGTGGAAGGCCTCCAGGCCATGGATGAGATCGCGCTTCGTCTGCATATCACGGAGACCAGGGCGCCCAGGCATTATTTTGATCCTTCCATTTGTGAGGACTGTCTCAGAAAACAGTTTTCCGTAAGCTCCGTGGATGGTCTCGGTCTTCATGATTTTCCGGAGATCGTTCTGGCGTCCGGCGCACTCCTTTGTTATATCAACGATACACAGATGACAAAGACGGAGCAGATCAATCATCTGAACCTCTATTTTACGGATCATTATATGGTACTGGATTCCTCCACCAGAAGGAATCTGGAGCTTTGTTCTACCATGCGTGAGAAGCAGAAGCGCGGCTCTCTGCTCTGGGTACTTGATCACACCAAAACAGCCATGGGAGCACGAAAACTACGGAACTGGGTCGAACAGCCCCTGCTTCAGAAGGAAGATATTGAAGACCGGCTGGATGCGGTCCAGGCGCTTTCCGAGAATATGATCACCCGGGATGAAATGCGGGAATACCTGAATGCCATTTATGATCTGGAACGGCTTATGACCAGGATCTCGCTCAGAACTGCAAATCCAAGAGATCTTCTGGCATTCCGACAGTCCATTTCCTATCTTCCGTATATAAGGAATGGCCTGAGGGAGCTTCCGGATCACAGGATCTTCCGCAAAATGCTGGACGGCTTCGATGATCTTTCGGATATCTACCGGCTTCTGGAAGAATCCATCGATGAGGATGCGCCCATCACGATCAAGGAAGGCGGGATCTTCCGACCGGGATACAGCCAGAAGATCGACGAATTCAAGAGCCGGAAGGCGAATTCCAAACAGCTGCTGGCCGAGATGGAGGAGAAGGAAAGAGACGCAACCGGGATCCGTAACCTCAGGATCAAGTATAATAAGGTTTTCGGCTATTATCTCGAGGTGACAAATTCCTTCAAGGATCAGGTTCCGGATTATTTCATCCGGAAGCAGACGCTTACGAATGCGGAACGTTTTACGACAAATGAACTGAATGAGCTCTCGGATCTGATCCTGAATGCAGAGGACCGTCTCTATGCCCTGGAATATGAGCTGTATGTGGAACTAAGGGAGAAGCTCTCGGACAATGTTCAGAGAGTTCAGCATATGGCAGGGGTCATTGCCATGCTGGACGCCCTGGCATCCCTTTCCGTCGCTGCAGCAAAGAATCACTATGTACGACCCGCCATCAATACGGATCATACCATATCCATCACCGGCGGACGGCATCCGGTCGTGGAAAAAATGCTGGGGGATGATTCCTTCGTTCCGAATGATACCCATTTGGATCCCGACAATAACCGGATCGCCATCATAACCGGTCCGAATATGGCCGGAAAATCCACCTATATGCGTCAGGTGGCCCTGATCGCTCTGATGGCACAGATCGGAAGCTTCGTTCCTGCAGACAGTGCGGATATCTGCATCAGCGACAGGATCTTTACCCGTGTAGGTGCGAGTGATGATCTTGCACAGGGACAATCCACATTTATGGTGGAAATGAGCGAGGTCGCATCGATCCTCCGAAATGCTACAAAGGATTCTCTGATCATTCTGGATGAGATCGGAAGAGGGACCTCAACCTTTGACGGTCTGTCCATTGCCTGGTCGGTAGTGGAATACATCGCCGATCCCGAAACCCTGGGGGCAAAGACCCTCTTTGCAACTCATTATCATGAACTGTCCCAGCTGGAGGGAAAGCTTTCGGGTGTACAGAATTTCTGTATCGCCATCAAACAGACATCCGACGGGATCGCCTTTCTTAGGAAGATCATTCCCGGAGGCACGGACCGGTCCTATGGTATCGAAGTTGCACAGCTGGCAGGTGTGCCCGCAAAGGTGACGAATCGTGCCCGGGTGATCGCAGAGCTTCTGGAGGAAGAGGACCTCACCGGGAATATCCGTTTCCTGCATGTAAAGGACGGGATAAAGAAAGATATAGCCTCCGGTCCTTCGGAAGAAGCCGGGGATGCAGGATCCTGCAGTATCACCGGAGAACCCGCAGACGAACCGTCTTCGAAAAAGGGCCGTGATCTGCCCTCCCGGAAAGAACGGGAAGTTCTTGAAGAACTGCGCAATGTGGATCCGAATGCCATGACACCCATAGCGGCACTGCTCACATTGCTTCAATTAAAGGAGAAGCTTCAGTAATGATACATGTTCTTGATCAAAAGACGATAGATAAGATTGCTGCAGGTGAAGTGATCGAACGGCCGGCGTCCATCGTAAAGGAACTGGTGGAGAATTCCATCGATGCAGGCGCGGGAAGGATCACCGTGGAGATCCGGGACGGCGGGATCAGCATGATCCGCGTGACGGACAACGGAAACGGGATCTCATCCGATGAGGTAAGGACTGCATTTCTCCGCCATGCAACATCCAAACTGCAGAGTGCCGAGGAACTGGTGGGTGTGGGTACCCTGGGATTCCGCGGAGAGGCGCTTTCCACGATCTCCGCAGTCACCCAGGCCGAGATGATCACAAAGACACCTATGGCGCTGACAGGGATCAAATATGTGATCCACGGGGGAGAAGAGAAGGAATGCACCGAGATCGGTGCACCGGACGGAACAACCATCATATGCCGGAACATTTTCTATAATACGCCGGCCCGTCTGAAATTTCTGAAAACCTCCATGACGGAAGGCTCCTATATCAATGACCTGATGTCGCGGATCGCGCTTTCGCATCCCGAGGTCTCCGTAACACTCATCAGCAATGGGAAAACCATTGTGGATACTAACGGAAACGGGAACCTCAGGGACACGATCTATACGCTGTACGGAAGAGATGTGACCGGCGCCCTGCTCCCGGTGGAGTATACCGAGGGGGATCTCTGGGTGACCGGCTTTATCGGAAAGCCTTTCCTGGCCAGGGGGAACCGGGGTTTTGAGAATTATTTCGTAAACGGAAGATATATCAAATCCCCTGTGATCAATCGTGCGGTGGAAGAGGCATATAAGACCTATATCATGCAGCATCGGTTCCCATTCACGGTTCTTTTCCTCGATCTTCCGAAGGAGGATTGTGATGTAAATGTACATCCGATGAAGCGGGAATTTAAATATCAAAATGAAAAAGCGCTTTTCTCCGTTGTATATCATGCAGTGGAAGCGGCGCTGGCAAAAAAGACCATGATCCCGGATGTTACGGAGGATTACGGGACCAGAGAGAAGAATTACAGTGCCCCCGCTTCCGGGCGGCCGGCACAGCAGGCAGTCCCCGCTTCGACGCGGACCACGGAGCCTGCATCCTCCGTTTCCGGACGGACCACGGAGCCTGCAGCCTCCATTACGGTCTCACCGGCTCCGATGGTCGGTGAGAAACCGAAATATATGGGCAGCCGGAGCTCAAATGTGCCACATTCCGCGAAGGAAAGCGCACAGAGCACTTCCGCCGGAAGCTCCTACAGTATCCTTGAAGCCCTGATGCCGAAGGATTTTCGGGACCGCCTGAAGGCAAAAGAAGACGAACAGCAGGTGGCAGCGGAAGAAGAGCTCCGTGCCGGAGAACAGCTCCGTTCGGCTGAGGATGAGAAGTCCAGACAGGCATCCCTTACAGATGAGACCTATCTTTCTGCAGAAGCCGGACCGGATATCCGCATTATCGGACAGGTATTCAATACCTACTGGATCACCCAGTACGGAGACCATCTCTATTATATGGATCAGCATGCCGCTCACGAGAAGGTGAATTACGAACGCTTTTTAAAGGAGTTCCGGAAACGCAGCATTCACAGCCAGAGGATCTTCCCTCCGAAGATCATCACCCTTCCCGGAGCGGATAAAGCAGCGGTCATGGACAATCTGGAGCTTTTTGAAAAGGCAGGATTTGAACTGTCGGATTTCGGCGGAAATGATGTCAGGATCTCGGCCCTGCCCGCAAATCTCCTCGGACTGTCAGGAGAAGATGTATTCCTGGAATTTGCAGCCTATCTGTCTGCAGGTGTATCCGGTGTGACAGAGGACATCTTCATCCATAAGCTCGCCACCATGGGCTGTAAAAGCGCCATCAAGGGAAATCAGCGGATCTCTGTTCAGGAGGCCGAACAGCTGCTAAGGGACCTGATGACGCTGGACAACCCCTACACCTGTCCCCACGGCCGTCCTACCATCATCCGCCTCACCAGGGAAGAACTGGATAAACGTTTTAAAAGGATCGTGGAATAAGAACGGATCGACGTATGGATACTTTTAACAAAGATAACCGAATACCCGGCAGAGCGAACGACCCGGATGAAAAAAAGCCCCTGATCATTCTCACCGGTCCGACAGCCGTCGGAAAGACAGGGCTTTCCATCAAACTGGCCAAAAAGCTGAACGGAGAAGTGATCTCCGCCGATTCCATGCAGGTCTATCGGGGTATGGACATCGGAACAGCAAAGATCTTCCCTGAGGAAATGCAGGGCATACCGCATCACCTGATCGATATCCTGGATCCCCGGGAAGCATTTAATGTGACCCGGTTCCAACAGCTGGCCAAAGAGGCCGTGGAACAGATCCTGAAAAGGGAGCATCTTCCCATCGTTGTAGGAGGAACGGGGTTCTATATCCAGGCGCTTCTTTATGATATCGATTTCAGTGAAGAAGAGGATTCTTCGCTGCGGCAGAGCCTGGAGGAACAGGCACGAACCAAAGAAGGAAGAGCCGCCCTGGTAGAGGAGCTGCGTAGGGTGGATCCCGCATCGCTCCGCACCATTCATCCGAACAATACGAAGCGCGTGATCCGTGCGGTGGAATACTTCCGGCTTCATCATGCACCCATTTCCGAACATAATGAAGCGGAGCGGAAGAAGGAGTCCGCATACCGGAGTCTCTACTTCGTCCTGACAGATGACAGGGAGAAGCTGTATCAGCGGATCGAAGCAAGAGTTGACGAAATGATATCCGACGGCCTGCTGGATGAAGTAAAAAGCCTGAAAGCGGAAGGCCTCGGAGCACAGCACATTTCCATGCAGGGGATCGGCTATAAGGAACTCCTGGAATATCTGGACGGAAACGCGGACTATGAGACAGCCATCCGGAATCTGAAACAGAATACGAGGCATTTTGCAAAAAGACAGATCACCTGGTTCCGCAGAGAAAAAGAGGTGATCTGGCTGGATCGTCAGGAACATCCGACAGACGATGAATTACTCGGGATCATCCTCAGGAAAGCAAAAGAAAAAGGGATCATAAAGGACGAACAGACATGGAACAGTTAAAGGAATACTATTTAAGTCTCGGTATCGACGAAAAAGTATATGAATATGTGGAACAGATCGAAAAACGTCTGACCGACCGGTTTCGGAGGATCGACCGGATCGCCGAACAGAACCAGATCAAGGTGCTTCGTGCGATGCAGAAGGCCCGTCTGGAAGAGGCTCATCTCTACGGAACCACCGGTTATGGATATAATGACAGCGGAAGGACCGCGTTGGAGGAGATCTACGCAGAGGTCTTTCATACGGAGGATGCACTGGTACGTCAGCAGATCACCTGCGGTACCCACGCTCTTGGCATCGCCCTGGCCGGAAATCTGAGGCCCGGTGACGAGATCCTTTCGGTTGCCGGAAAGGTTTATGATACCCTTCAGGGTGTCATCGGTATCCGTCCGGAGCCGGGAGCACTTTCCGAGTATGGCATCACGTATCGGGAGGTTTCTCTGAAGGAGGATGGCAGCTGGGATCTGGAAGGGATCCGGGAAGCCCTGAATGAGAAGACCCGTATCGTACATATCCAGAGATCCAAGGGCTATGACACCAGACCATCCCTGTCCGTAGAGCAGATCGGTGATGTGATCTCCTATGTGAAAAGCCTTCGTCCGGATCTCATCTGTATGGTGGATAACTGTTACGGAGAATTCGTTGAAACCATCGAGCCCTCGGATCTTGGGGCGGATATGGTCGTCGGATCCCTGATCAAGAATCCCGGTGGTGGTCTTGCCCCCATCGGAGGATATATCTGCGGCACAAAGGAGTGTGTCCGTCAGGCGGCAGCGCGTCTTACGACACCCGGTCTGGAAAAGGAGGTAGGCGCCTCACTCGGTGTGACACGACAGTTCGCCCAGGGGCTGTTCCTGGCACCCACCGTAACGGCAGCGGCGCTGAAGGGAGCGATCCTGGCAGCCAATATTTATGAAAGTCTCGGATTTAAAGCGATCCCGGACAGTACGGAGGAACGTTACGATATCATAGAGGCTGTGGAATTCGGTTCTCCCGATCTGATACAGGCCTTCTGTGAGGGGATCCAGTCCGCGGCTCCGGTAGACAGCTTTGTAACGCCCATCCCATGGGATATGCCGGGATATGACAGCCAGGTCATCATGGCAGCCGGTGCTTTCGTGTCCGGTGCTTCCATTGAGCTTTCCGCCGATGCTCCCATGAAGGAACCCTATGCAGTATACTTCCAGGGAGGACTGACCTACCCGCATGCCAAGTTTGGGATCTTATCATCTTTGCAGAAAATAGTAGAAAAGAATCTCATAAAATGGTAAAATAACAAATTGTCCTTTGTGTGGCTCCCGAAGAGGCGAAAGGAACACACATATGGCACATTTACGAATCTCTGACATGGCAGAGCAAAGCAAACCATGTGAAAAAGCGATACTTTACGGAATCGGTTCCCTGAGTGATGCAGAGCTTCTGGCAGTGATCCTTAGAAGCGGCAACCGCGATGCAAATGCGATCCATCTTGCCGAACAGATCCTGAATATGCATCCGGTACATAAGGGGCTGACCGGCATCTCATTTCTTTCCGAAGAGGAACTGATGCAGCTTCCCGGGGTGGGGCGGGTCAAAGCCGTCCAGATCCGAG
>AUXO018059618.1_pt1 | contig 11902 bp, 12 predicted proteins | sample 768731 | NCBI WGS metagenome assembly AUXO01 (sample SAMN02715735, study PRJNA202380) | gut metagenome | biome: sheep rumen | host: Ovis aries | place: New Zealand: Palmerston North | reverse complement strand
TTTCTCTGTAACTAACTATATTTCAATCATTTCAAAGAACGTTTAGCGATTTTTAGTGGACAGCAATGAATTAATAAAGATCTTAAAGAAATATGCAACCAATATTATCAATAGGAATTACCTCTTACAAAAGAGTGAAGGAATTGGAACGATGTATAAAAAGCATAGATACAAAATATGCAGACGACATTGAGATTATAGTTAGTGAAGACCGTTCTCCTCTTTCAAAAGAAATAGGTGAAAAAGTGTCTGAAATCAAAAAGAGTTGCCCTTATAATCTTAAATTTATGCCGAATGAACATAATTTGGGATATGATGGGAATCTGGGAGCTATTATCCAAAAATCTTCGGGTAAGTATATTTTCTTTATGAGTGATGATGATGCTTCCTATGAAGGTGCACTTGATATTATTATTCCTTTCCTAAAAGAGTGTGAGAAAGATTATGGTGTCTTATATGCGCCTTTTGTCTATGTACCATCTATGATTAAAGATCGTCATCATGGCAACATGGATTATATTATTTCTGCTGGTGAGAATAGTGCTTCAAAATATGTTTATGATTCGATTCTCTTTTCTGGATTGATTTTTAGAAAAGACTATGTGACAGGGTTTGATGCTGGCCGATTTAAAAATATGAACTATTTCCAGGTGTATATGTTCCTGAAGATGCTGTTTCATTACGGAGGTTATTATTTTGCCTATCCTTCAGTGGCTTGTGTTGGAGATGGTGAAAATGCTTATGGTTTCTCAGAGTCTAGCGGCGGTAATAAAGCATTGCAGGACAGAAAGAGTATAATATCGAATCTTGAATTTAATAAGACTTTGATAAAAGTTATAAAACTGTTTGACGAAGAGGAGGGTACACATGTGTTCAATTCTTTTGAGAAACAGTATTCACTTCATTCATATTCTGGCCTTTCAATTGCACGAAAATCTGGGTTGTTATATTTCAAAGAGTATTGGAAAAAACTAAATTCGTTAGAAATTAAGCTATACCCCATCACTAAGTTATATTATTGGACTTTGTTTGTATTTGGCTATAGAATAACCAACTCATTAACAACCGGATTTAGAAAACTACTGAAGTGAGTTTGCGGTAATGCCCGTAAAAACGGGGTTACGTTCATATGGTGGTTTACCAATTGTCATTATGTACCAGCTATACTTTTATATGAATAAAGCATCTAAAGGCATGTTGGCTTTTATTTGTGGAGGGAGATGAGGGATATATGAAAATTTGTGTAGGAGTTGTTTTGTATAACCCGCAGATTGAGAGGCTAAAACAATCATTGGCGGTTCTTACTTCCATAGCCGAAGAGGTGATGCTGGTTGATAATGACTCAAATAATTATATGGAAGTAAAAACTCTCATTGATAAATATGAGAATGTAGTTTTGTTAAGAAATGTTGACAATCTTGGCATTGCAGCAGCTCTCAATCAGATATGTTCTTATGCTTCCGATCACGATTATGATTGGGTATTGACCATGGATCAAGATACCATTTGCCCTAATGATATTTTAGATAAGTTGATAAAGTATACGGATATTGAAAAAGTAGGAATATTGTGCCCAGTTGTGGATTATGAAGGATTGGATATCCCATCTAAGTTAAGTGAAGGTGAATTAACAGAAACTTATGCATGCATGACTAGTGGCTCATTGACGAATGTTAAGGCATGGAGAAAAGTCGGTGGCTTTCGTGAGGATTTTTTCATTGATTATGTTGATAATGAGTTTTGTAAAAAGCTTCAATTAAATCATTATAGGATAATAAGAGTGAATAATTGTGTTATGCATCATCAACTCGGAAATGCTAAAGTGAAAAGGTTATTTGGCTTGTTTAAAAAGAAAGTGTGCTTGCATAGCCCATTACGCTATTACTATATGATTCGTAATAATTTACTTTTTATATGGGAGTATAAAGAAACCCTAAATGTAGTAAAGGAGTATTTGAAACTCGGTAGTATAATATGGGGAGGGCTGTTATGTGCTGATGATAGAATCTCAACATTCAAATATGTTATACGGGGGGTTAAAGATGCAAGAAGGAGAGCTACGGGGAAATATTGTGAATAAATATTCATTACCGTAATAGCCGAATTCAATTAGATCTAATTTCACAAGATAATGAAAGATATTGCAATATTTGGAGCAGGGGGACTTGGTCGAGAGACGGCTCTGCTGGTCAAATTGCTGATAAAGGGAGGACAGAAATGGAACTTTATCGGATATTTTGATGATGGAAAATCGAAGGGGCAAAAAGTGTCACAATATGGTGATTGTCTTGGAGGAGTTGATGAGATAAATGTATGGCCGACGGAGTTGGATTTGGTTATTGCCATAGGAAATCCAAAGTCGGTAAGAGGTGTTAGGGAGAGAATCGTTAATCCAAAGATAAAATTCCCCAATATTATAGCGCCTAATGCAACCATAGCAGACCCAGATACATTTTCTATTGGTGAAGGTAATATTCTTGGAGGTGGCACGTATGTTTCCTGCGACGTTAAAATAGGAGACTACAATCTGTTTAATGGAGATGTAGTAATGGGTCATGATGTATGCATAGGCAATTATAACACCATCATGCCAGATATTCGCATATCTGGGGAGGTCACTATTGGAGACGAAAATCTGTTGGGAGTGGGGTCTATTATCCTTCAACAAATAAAGATAGGAAATGGGGTTCATCTTGGAGCTGGAGCTGTGTTGATGACAAAACCAAAAGACAACAATACTTATCTGGGAAATCCGGCGAAATTATTTAAATATTGAAAATACATATTATTAACAATTTAAATTGTAGATTTATGGAATTAAAAGAATTTATTGAGAACTTTGCAGAGCAGTTTGAAGACACTGATGCAAGCGAGATTAAGGCAGAAACCGTGTTTAAGGAACTTGACGAGTGGTCTTCACTTATCGCACTAAGTGTGATTGCCATGGTTGACGAGGAGTATGACATCACTATAAAGGGAGATGATATCCGCAATTCGAATACGATAGAGGATTTGTTTAATGCTGTTAAGGCAAAGGCATAAAGATGTATGGCATTTCTCAAAGTAGATAATGTAGCTATCAAAGGAATTGCAGCCTGTGTTCCGCCCGGTGTAGAAGAGAATAAAGACATTCCCTTCTACACAATAGAAGAGGCAAACAAGGTTATTCTTTCAACAGGCATAGAGCGTCGCCATATAGCAGGCCCAGACATATGTGTCAGCGATTTGTGTACAAAGGCAGCTGAACGCTTGTTGGTAGACTTGAATTGGGAAAAGGAAAGTATCGATCTTTTGGTGGTTTGCACACAAAACCCAGATTATCGTAATCAGCCCACTTCTTTCCTCGTTCATGAGCGTCTTGGGCTTTCAGAGAGTACTATGTGCCAAGACTATTTCCACGGCTGTCCAGGCTGGGTAGTGTCTTTGAGTGGCGTTTCTGCTATGATAGCAAATGGTAATATTAAGCGCGCCTTGTTGTTGGTAGGAGACACTGTGTCAAAAGACCAGAATCAGGCAAGCAGAGAAAGTAGGCCATTGTTCGGTGATTGCTGCACAGCAACAGCTTTAGAGTATGAAGAAGGCGCTCCATCAATATTTTTTTATAATGGTACTTTAAGTAGCGATGGTAAAGCTCTTATACTTACACAAGGAGGCTATAGGTATCCTTATACGCATGAGACGCTTGAGATCGAACTGAAACGTCGCAACGGAACTTTGCCAGAAGGAGAGGGGGACGATATGGATGGCATGGATGTCTTTTCTTTTGCCATAACAAAGGTACCCAAAGCATTGAAGAAACTTTGTGGAGAGTTTGAATTGAATCTTGAAAACGTTGATAATCTCGTGCTCCATCAGGCAAATAAAATGATTGTAGAGGCAATTGCCAAGCGGCTGAAGATGCCATTAGAAAAAGTTGTATTGGGTATGAGGAACTATGGCAATACCACTAGTGCTAGCATTCCCCTAGCGATTTTGTCAGAAAAGGCTGATGCATATAGAAATGGGCACCAAACCTCGCTTGTCTGCGGATTTGGTACAGGACTCTCATGGGGCGCAGCGTATTTTGAGACAGACAAGATTGTTGTACCAGATGTAATTATTTACTAATAATGTATAATCCATATTCATTAGAAAACAAAACGATTCTTGTGACAGGTGCTTCTTCTGGTATAGGAAAAGCAACTGCCATAGAATGCAGTAAACTTGGTGCGAATGTAGTTGTAACTGCTCGTAATGAGGAACGTTTGAAATCTACATTTGAAGAGTTAGACATAAGCAACGGGCAACAGCATCAGATGGTGATAGCAGATGTATCTAATAGCGAAGGACTTGATACTCTTGTTGCTGTACTTCCTGAATTGGACGGTGTGTCTAGCAATGCAGGCATGGTCATAGGGAATAAGCCTATAAAATTCATTAAGGAAGAAGATGTGCAGGCTATCATGACCACAAATACTTATTCTCATGTCATGCTAGCTAAGTTGCTTTTCAAAAAAAAGAAACTAAAAAATAATGCTTCGATGGTGTTCACGGCATCTATTGGCGGTGTCGTATCTTATGGCCCCGGCAATACAATTTACGGCATGTCAAAAGCTGCACTACAGTCGTTTGTTAAGTATGCAGCTATCGAGTTTGCTCCTCGTGGTATACGTTGTAATAATGTGTGTCCCGGTATGATAGAAACTCCGCTCATTAATCTTGATGCGCTCACCGATGAAGACAAGGCAATTGATGCTGAAAAATATCTGCTGAAGCGTTATGGCCAACCTGTTGAGGTGGCTCGTACAACGGCATTCCTCTTGTCGGACGCATCTTCTTTCATCACAGGCACAAACATTGTTGTTGATGGTGGTTATACCGTAAATCATTAAAATAGACGGATGGCATTTTTAGAAATAAAGAACGTAAAGATAAAGGCAGTAGCGACTGCAGTACCTAAACAAGTTAAGGTTGTTACAGAACAGCCGTTCTTCACCGCGGTGGAGGCGGAGAACTTTACTAATGTAACAGGAGTCATCTGCTCACATGTGGCTCCTGCTGATATGACGTTATCAGATTTGTGCCAGGCTGCTGCAGAGAAGTTGTTTGAGGTTTCAAATTGGGAGAGGGAAAGTGTTGATCTTATCATATTTGTCTCAACCTCCCGTGACTTTTATATTTGTCCTAATACTGCCAACATCCTTCAACACAAATTAGGGCTTAAGACATCTGTTGTCGCATTAGATCTGCCCTTTGCATGCTCTGGTTATGTGTATGGGTTAAGTGTCGCTTCTTCCATGATGCAGAATGGCCAGCTGAAGCGCTGTCTGCTTTGTGTAGGTGAGATGACCAGTAAGAATCAGTCGAATCTTGACAAAACAACATGGCCATTGCATGGAGATGCTGGTAGCGCGACATTATTGGAATATAACCCAGAAGCAAAACATCCTATGCAGTTTAATCTGGGTAGCGATGGTGAAGGCTGGCAGGCTATTGTTTGTAGAGAGGTGGGCATCAGATACCCAACCACACCAGAATCCCTAGTCCTAAAGAAGTATGATGAGGGAATCGAGCGTAACGGAATGCAGTGTTCCATGGACGGTATGTCTGTATTCTCTTTTGCCATCACTCGTCCGGGCAAGTGTATCAAGGAACTATCTGAGCATTTTGAATTCAGCCTTCCTGATATCAGTTATCTGCTCATACATCAGGCCAATAAGATGATTGATGAGAAGATTCGTAAGAAATTGAAGCTAGTAGAAGAGAAGGTGCCCTATAGCATGCCTTATTACGGCAATACCAGTTCTTGTACAATACCCATTACGATGACCTCACAGATTAGGGAGAAACTCGAAGAGGGCGAGAATGAGTTGGTGATGTGTGGCTTTGGTTCTGGCCTTAGTTGGGGAGCAGCCCATGTGTTTACAGATAAAATAATCTGTTTAGAACCGATAGAAATTTAAAATGAAAGAACTGGAAAGGAAGAACGCCATTGTTACAGGTGCGCGAACAGGCATTTGTCGAGCCGTTGTAGAAGCTTACGCAAAGGAAGGGTGCAACGTTTGGGCTGTTGTTCATAGAGATGATAATCAATTTATATCTGACATGAACACTATAGCTCAGGATTGTGGTGTGTGGATTAAAGTTGTGAAGATGAATTTGGAGGATGAAGAGGACATTAAGCGAGGTATGCGAGAGATAACAGCAGATAAGCTACCTATTGACATACTTGTAAATGGTGCGGGCGTTACAAGTCCAAGTCGTTTAATAGTTATGACGTCATTGAAAGACATGCACCGAGTCATGCAGGTGAACTTCTTTGCAGCAGTGCAAATGTCACAGCTTGTATCTAAAGTGATGTTACGACAGAAAAGTGGTAGTATTATTAATATAGCCAGTATTGCAGGAATTGATGGCGATCTTTCTCAGTTGGAATATGGGGCGAGTAAGGCTGCATTAATTTGTGCTACAAAAAAAATGGCATACGAGTGGGGAGATTTCAATATTCGTGTGAATGCGGTTGCGCCAGGACTCATTGAAACTAAAATGTTGAGTGAAATGGAATCAAAGGTCGTGGATGAGTTGGTACGTAAGACTTCGCTTCATCGAGTAGGCCAGCCAGAAGAAATCGCTCAGCTTTGTATTTTCTTAGGTAGTGATCGATCTTCCTATATCTCGTCCCAAACAATTCGTATTGATGGGGGGGGTACAAATTTCGTTTCCACATTTAAACGGTCATGAAGCATGAATGAACAGATAAAAAGACTAGAGCAGCAGTGCTATGAGATGAAACTCAAGGCTCTGGATATGGCTCAGAGTACCAGTTTTGGTGCCCATATTGGAGGTGGCTTCTCTGCTATGGAATTGATGGCTTGTCTTTATGAGGTGGCCAACATCCCTTCAATGGCTGATGAAAGTAGAGACAGAATCATATTGAGTAAAGGTCATGGTGTGTTAGCCCTTTATACTGCACTATGGAAGAAAGGGTTGATGTCGGAAGATGACCTTGCAACCTTTGAAACAGATGGTACACAGTTTCATGGTCATGCTCACCGTAATCTGGAGAAAGGCATTGAATTCTCAGGTGGTAGCCTAGGATTGGGTATTTCTTACGCAGTGGGTGTCGCCAAAGCTTGCAAAGATAAGGGCTTAGGCAATAGAATCTATGTAATTTTGGGTGATGGTGAGATGGATGAAGGAATTGTTTGGGAAGCTCTGATGGCTATTGTCAACTTTGGATTGAATAATGTAACAGTAATTGTGGACCGCAACCAATATCAATTGGATGGCCCGACAAATGACATTATGAATCTTCTCTCTATTGAAGACAAGATGAAAGCATTCGGTTACGACGTTAATACAGTCGATGGCCACTCTATTCCAGAATTGCTTGATACCTTAGGTAAGGCATCTGAGAAACCTCGCGCTATCGTTGCCAATACAATCAAGGCCAATGGCATTTCATTTTTGATGAACAACAAAATGTCGCATCAGTGCGTATTGCCAAAGAAGAAATACGAACTTGCAGTTGAAGAAATAAAACAAGCATACAATGGAGAATAAGGTGAATTTCAAACTGATGTCGATGGCTGGCCAAGGGGGCAGTGTATTTGGAATCTCCCTTATGGAACTGATGGGTCATCGTAGTGATTTAATGGTGTTGTCGAGTGATATGTCAACACCAGCTGGTCTTGACAAGTTTAAAGCAGCATACCCAGACCATTTTATGAATATGGGTATAGCTGAGCAAAACATGATTGGAACGGCAGCTGGTCTTGCAGAAGAAGGCTATAAGCCCATCTGTGTTGCACAGGCTTGCTTTATTACTATGCGCAGTTTTGAACAGGTGAGACAGTATTGCGGCTATATGCAGTTACCGTTGGTAATTATTGGCATAGGTTCTGGTGTTTCACTTCAGTACATGGGGAATACCCACTATGCACTTGAAGATCTTGCTCTGATGCGTACTATACCAGGAATGGAGGTGATTGCGCCCTGTGACTCTTACGAGGCAGTGAAAGCGTTTGAATATGCTGTAAACAGCAAGCATCCTGTATATATCCGATTGTATGGAGGTACAGCCATCCCCGCTGTGTTTAATGAAGAAACAGATTTTGCCTTTGGTAAAGCAATCAAGTTAAAAGAGGGTAAGGATGTACAGATTATTGCTACTGGTAGTATGGTAGGTAATGCTATGAAGGTGGCAGAAGAACTGGAAGCCGATGGCATTGAAGCATCGGTTACAGATATGCACACCATCAAGCCCTTTGATACAGAGGCTATTGAAAAAGACAAGAAGTTGATTGTGACCTTGGAGGAGCACAACATCATTGGAGGGTTGGGTAGTACAGTGGCTGATGCATTAAGTCAGTACACATCCCATCCAAAAGTACTAAAGCTTGGAATAAATGACCGCTTTGTGCCAGTAGGAAGTTATAAGTACCTATTGCAACAGTGCGGACTTGATATAGAAAGTATTAAGAATAAAATTATTAATAATTTAAATTAGAAGAATATGGAAATTTTAGAAAAAGTAATTGAGATTGTCGCAACAACTTGCGAAGTAGACAAGAGTGAAGTAACTGGCGAAAGCACTGTAGGTGATTTCCCTGCATGGGACTCTATGGGTCATCTTGCCATTCTGAATGCTGTAGAAGAAGCATTTGATATTAGCTTCGAACCTGAGGAGATGATGGAGATGGAAGATGTAAATGACATTGTTAAAGCTGTAGAAGAGAAGCAGTAAATGATCACAATAGAAGAACAGATACTTCAAAATGCAAAGTTGTTTCCCAACAAAACATCCCTAATAGCCGGGGAAACAGTAGTGACATACGGAGAGTTGTGGGACAGATGTCTGAGAACGGCAGATGTCCTACAATCCCGTTTGGCATTGAAAAAAGGCGATAGGGTAATTATTGCAGCTGCTGGCAACATCGAGTTTGTGTACACCTACTTTGGCGTACATATAGCAGGAGGTATATGCGTACCTATTGACCCCGATACGAATCAAACTCGTTTTGACTACATTTATGAGTCAACGAAGCCTGTGGCTGTTTTGGGTATGCTACATAAGGTTGATATACAACCTGTGACTTTTGCAGAAGTTACAGAAGGAGGTGAGCCTGTTGAATATGCGCCAGCACAGATGGATGATATTGCTGATGTGCTGTTTACCACAGGAACAACTGGCGCTCCGAAGGGAGTGGCATTATCGTATAAAAACGTGGCAGCGGCAGCTGAGAATATCAATGAATTTATACAGAATACAGCAGAGGATATAGAACTGCTGGCGTTGCCAGTAAGTCATTCTTTTGGACTGGGTCGTGTAAAGTGTGTGCTGACAAAAGGAGGAACGCTTGTGATGCTTGGCACATTTGCGAGCATGAAGAAATTCTTTGGGAACATGGAGAAGTTCCACTGCACTGGTTTTGGAATGGTGCCTGCCAGTTGGGGCTATATCAAGAAGATGAGTGGCCAGAAGATAGGACAATTTGCAGACCAGCTGAAATACGTTGAGATAGGTAGTTCGTTTATGTCGAAAGAGGACAAAGAACTGCTGATGGAACTACTGCCCAATACACGTATCTGTATGCACTATGGCTCGACCGAGGCTTCACGAAGCGCTTTTATGGAATTCAAGGCTTGTAAGGATGACTTGCTGACAGCAGGACATGCTTCGCCTAATTGTGATATTAAGATATTCTCACCTGAAGGAAAAGAATTACCATACGGAGAGCAGGGTGAGGTATGTGTGAAAGGAGAACACGTAACCTGTAGCTACTGGAACGAAACACCGGAAAGATTCGCCTCCGATTTCTACGGAGATTATTTCCGTACTGGCGACAGTGGTGTGCAGGATGAAAGAGGATACATCTACTTGAAAAGCCGCATCAAAGAGATGATAAATGTTGGCGGCAAGAAGGTTGCACCAATGGAGGTAGAGGATATGCTGAATGCTATCCCCGGAATCAAAGAGAGTGCCTGTGTGGCCATACCTGATCCTGATGGGGTGATGGGTGAGTTGGTTAAGGCATTTATCGTATGTGATGATGAAACTTTGACCGATGCTGAGATACTTGATGCATTACGCCCCAAATTGGAAGTATATAAATTGCCTACCGTGATTGAGAGGATAGCAGAGATTCCCAAGACAACATCTGGTAAGATTCAAAGATTGAAATTGAAGAATTAAGAGATATATGGAAGAGCAGTTAACTTATATGGATGAACTGTTCACGTTGCCAGCATACTCGGACAACGATGAACAGCAGCGGCTATATCTGAAGGCTTTGCAGGAGGAATTGATTTTCCACTGCGAGCATAACGAGATGTACCGGCAGTTCTGTGACCGCAAGGGTTTTGATCCTCATGCGGAAATCAAGAACGTGGAGGATATTCCACCTGTGGCAGTGAGCGTTTATAAAGACTTGGGAATGGGATTGGCATCAGTACCCAAAGAAGATATTAGACTTCGTTTGCAGTCTTCTGCCACCTCTGGTACACCTAGTACCATAGTGGTGGATAAGATTACCAGTAAGCGACAGGCCAAGGCCATGGTAAAGGTCATTCAGGAAGCGATTGGGAAGGAGAAAAAGCCGTTCCTGGTGATGGATATTGACCCAAGGTCGGAGTTCAGTAGTCTGTTGGGAGCACGATTTGCTGCTATTAGAGGTTATTTGAACTTCGCATCGAAAGCTGGTTATTTCCTGAAAGCTAAAGATGGTGTGTCCTACTTCGACGTGGATGCCATGCAGGAGTATGTGGTTGGTATTGATAAGGACCAGCCCGTGGTGGTGTTTGGCTTTACCTATATTCTTTACAGCAATGTACTGAAGGCTGTTAAGGAGAAAGGCATCACCATTCCGCTTCCCAAAGGCTCTAAGATTATCCATATTGGCGGTTGGAAGAAACTGGAGAGCGAAAAGATTAGCAAGGAACTGTTCAACCAACAACTGGCAGACTGCTTTGGCATTGAGCCGGTGGATGTGATTGATATCTACGGCTTCACTGAGCAGATGGGCTTGAATTATCCCGACTGTCCTTGCGGTTGTAAGCACGAATCCAGTTATGTAAAGGTACTGGTTCGAGATATTGTGACAGGCGAAGTGCTTCCTGCTGGTCAAGAGGGTAAATTAGAGTTTGTTACCCCTGTTCCTCACAGTTATCCTGGCAATGCTGTATTGACGGATGACTTGGGAATGTGGTTTGATGAACCTTGTCCTTATGGAAGACCTGGTAAGCGGTTTAAGATCCTTGGTCGTTTGAAGAAGGCTGAGGTCAGAGGTTGTGGAGATATTCTTTCCAACAAGCTTACTTTCCAGAAACGTGCTACAGGCGGTACGGTTGATACCCGTCTGGAAGTACAGTCTTTCCACGGAACGCTGATTGAAGGTGATAATACCGAGAAGACTATGCAAGGCATTGTTGACTCCCTAAAGGATCAACTACCTTGGCTGAGAAAACAGCCTATTGAAGCCTTGATTGGTCTGATTGATGCTGCTGCCAAGCGTTGGGCAACAGACCCGAAATACCTGTTTTTGAAAGATAAAGGCTTGAACTTCCTGGCTACTTGGTGCAGTGAACGCCATTTGAAAGAGGTGGCTACTTTTGGACTGAGAGGCAATGTGGAATATGCAGATACCTACTTGCCGTTCCCGGATTCTGCCAAACATTTGCTGAAAGCCAATTCACGAGGTCTTTGCTGCCACTGGATGGCCGGTAATGTGCAGATTTTGGGCCTCTTTGCATTGGTTCAGTGTATCATGACCAAGAATGTGAACCTGTTGAAGGTGTCTTCCCACGATGAAGGTGTGTTTGCAGGTCTGCTAAGCGCCTTTGAAGGTTTGGAATATACCACACCTAACGGTTACACCATCAAGGGTGATGACCTGCTGAAGACTATGGCTGTGGTTTACTTCAG
>AUXO013000822.1_pt1 | contig 11902 bp, 8 predicted proteins | sample 768731 | NCBI WGS metagenome assembly AUXO01 (sample SAMN02715735, study PRJNA202380) | gut metagenome | biome: sheep rumen | host: Ovis aries | place: New Zealand: Palmerston North | reverse complement strand
CGCCAGTCGGAGTAATAGCTGTAGCCGCCGTCGCGCTCACGAATGCTGGGGATCCAGCCGTGGACGAAAACGTAGTGCGCGGTCTCGTAGTAGTCAACGGTTGCCGGAATGATTTGCCGATAGTATGGTGTCTCCCGTGCAGCCTCTGCGAAATCCCAATGCCGGATCTGCGCCATGGTTGGGTCAAAGCCTGTCAGCTGAAGAGCGGTTCCGTATGTGCCATTGCTTACATGATGCCGGACGGGAAGGCCTTCGTCAATGGTGACCATTTCTTCAAAGAGATCTTCATGATTCCCTCGAACCAGGATCACAGCATCCTGCTCCATGAGCTGAAGGATAAACTCCTGCATCTTCACGGCTTCCCGCCCGCGGTCGAAGATGTCGCCCAGAATGATCAGCTTGTGCGGATCGGAATCGGTGAAATACCCCGCCTCATCCAGCGCTTTATGAAATTCAGTGTAGAAGCCGTGGACATCGGCGGTGATGTAGTATTTCATCTATGCTCCTCAGAAAGAAAAGCTATTTCCATCCTTCAATTCGGCCTCGAACATCGTTCAGCCATTCGCCCTTATACTTGAAATATCTTGGTCCTGCAACAGCTCCCTTAGTCCCTAAAAGGTATTTAGCCAAACCGGAAAGAGACCAAACTTCTCCGTTGTATTGAACATGTTTATCGTCCACTACGGTGCAAACAGTGCCGGTGTTCGCATTTCCCTGGCAGTAGAATTCGATTTCTTCCCCTACAGAAATGTTGCACTTGGAAAAGGCAAAAGGAGAAAGCCGCTCTTGGTGCTGCTCATTAATCTCCTGCGCGAGTTGCTCATCCTTCTGCTCAGCTGCTGTGGCTTTCCATTTCTTTAAGCGATGGCTATAGTTATTGATTTCCGCAATAGCCTCCAAGATGGAATAGGCATCCTCCGGCGTCATGGCATAGAATTCTCTGATTCGTTTCTTTCCATCAATTTCTTCCTGCGATCTGAGATCCGGGTTTAACTTGTCCAGAATAGAGTGCAGTTTCTTGTCGGAAAGGACAGAGTCCACTTCGTATGTTGCGTAAACTCGGAAGGCAAACGGCACGGCGGAGCTTCTGTTCAGCTCATCCAGCCGTTGCTTAACGTCAGTAGCATATCCAATCTTAACATACTGCGGAAATGATGGATTCGTCAGAATGTAGATATAGCCTGTTTTGCTGCTCATATTCTTTCTCCTCTTTATTGACCAGCGCCTTCCCGGAACTCGCGGTACATGATTTCCGCCAAGGCGTTTTTCAGTGCAGCATACTTCTTCGGATCGCTAAACAAGGCGCCAAATACCTCGCGGCTTTCTTTATAGGAATCCATGGCGGTCTTGTCATATGCCTTGGAAAAGACGCTGTTTACAAAGATCTGTTCGCCATCCTGCTGGGCAGACTTGCGAAGGACATCATCCTTGGACATCTTATCCATAAGGATACCGGCAAGGATTCGATCGCCGTCTGTGATTTCTCCGGCATAATGCTCGTTGAACTTTTCGATGACCTCTTCCAGCTGACTCTTCTTCTCCTGCTGGGCAGATCCTTTTTTCATTGTAGCGGCCTCGTACTGCCCGCTGACGTCTTTTTCGAGAGCAATGGATCCGGTAAAAGTTTCTTCCAGCTTGTAGTATTCCAGTGTAACCTTGTTGCCAAGATCCCAAACGTCGTCACCGTCACCGGGCAGGAGGTGTGCCAGATAGCTGCAGAAAATGTACTCTTTGTGCAGTTCCTTATCGAACATGCGAACGATCTGGGTAATGTAATTATACCACTTTACAAAGCTGCGGACTTGCCGACGGAACTCATAGCGCTGCTGCTGATCCAACTCATTATTATAACGGTCAGCAATCGGAAGCAGAGCATTTGTGACCTTTCCCTGCAGGGAACTGCTATTTTTGTTGTTCACCGGATCGAGATAGATCGAAGTGACCGTTTCGATATCCTCGTCGGTGTATACCTTGAACTCACGCAGTTTTTTCTGAGCTGCGTAGATCAGATCAACGTTGATTTCAGATTCCAGGCTGGTCTCCGTATAAAAGGCCTGAAACGCCTCCTGGATATCTTCCGCCTTGTTGACGAAGTCCAGTACATAGGTGTCGATCTTGCCCGGGCAGGTGCGGTTCAGTCGGCTGATCGTCTGGACCGCTTTCACATCGCGCAGCTTCTTATCAATAATCATCGTATGAAGCAGCGGCTCGTCAAAACCTGTCTGATACTTCTCGGCAACGATGAGCACATCGCCCTGATCATGGAACACAGACTTGGTTTGCCCTTCGGCGACGCGATTGCCGTCGATATCGGTATTCATATTGCTTTCGGTGTATTCAGTGCCGGGAATATCGGGGTCTGTGACGGTACCGGAAAATGCGATCATGATCAGCAGATTGTCATAGCCCTGTTGCTTGATATACCGCTGGACCTCATGATAATAGCGAACTGCCGCAAGGCGCGACGAAGTAACCACCATCATTTTGCCCTTCCCTCCAATGGCCTTGCTGGTCACCTCACGGAAAGTCTCTACAATGATCGCGGCTTTTTGAGCGATGTTGTAGGGGTGGAGCTCCGCATATCGGCGGATCAGTTTCATCGCCTTGGATGACGGGACTTCAGGATTGTCCGGCGTGTTTTTTGCCACCTTGTAGCAGGTCTTGTAGGTGGTGTAATTCGCCAGAACATCCATAATAAAGCCTTCTTCGATGGCCTGCCGCATACTGTAAACATGGAAAGGATGGAAGGTGCCGTCCGGCCATTCCTCGCCGAAGATCTCCAGTGTTTTATCCTTCGGCGTGGCGGTAAACGCATAGAAGCTGAGGTTTTTGTGCTTCCCGGCGGAGATCAGTTCCTGCAGGAACTTGTCATTCTCTGCATCCAGATCTTCCTCTGCTTTTCCCTCCAGCTCCGCATACTCGGCCAACGCCTCCGAGGTGTCAGCCAGCGCCATTTTCAGCTTCATGGCGCTTTGGCCGGTCTGGCTGCTGTGCGCCTCATCCACAATGACAGCGAAGGCTTTGCCGGTGGTGTCGCCCACCAGATCATATATCACCGGGAATTTCTGAAGCGTTGTGACAATGATCCGTTTGCCATCCTGCACGGCCTTCAGGAGATCCTTTGAGCTCTTCTTCTCATCGATTAGGACAACGCTGCCGAGGGTATGGTCAAAGCCGTTGATGGTGTCCTGCAGCTGACTGTCCAGCACTTTGCGGTCGGTGACGATAATCACAGAATTGAAGATGGCCCTGTTCTGATCATCGTGCAGGCTGGCAAGCCGGTAGGAAGTCCAGGCAATGCTGTTGGACTTGCCAGAGCCGGCGCTGTGCTGGATCAGATAGTTATGGCCAGGACCGTTCTTCTTCGTATCAGCGACCAGCTTTCGCACCACGTCCAGCTGGTGATAGCGGGGGAAAATGACCTTTTCGGTCACATCTGTCCGCACTTTTCCATCCGGGAGAATGATCCGCTTGGTCTCCTTCTGATAGCTGATGAACTTCTGGAGAATATCCAGGAACTTGTCCTTCTGGAGCACAGTCTCCCACAGATATGCCGTCACATAGCCACCGTCAGGGTTCTGCGGATTGCCGGCTCCGCCGTCCACGCCAGGGCCGTTACTGCCCTGGTTGAAAGGAAGGAAGATCGTTTTTGTTCCAAGAAGGCGGGTACTCATGGAAACCCGGTATAGATCCACCGCAAAATAGGTGAGGACCCTGCGGTTGAACTGGAAAGCCTCTTCACGAAAATCACGATCGATCATCCACTGCGTGATGGCGTTGTCGATGGTCTGCCCAGTGAGCTGATCTTTCAGTTCCAGCGCGACCAGCGGGATACCGTTGACGGCAAGCATCATGTCCACGCTCTTTTTTGTGTCACGAGGGCTGTAGTGCCATTGCCGGATGCACTGGCAGATATTCTCTTTGTATCGGGAAAGGGAGAGCTGATTCAGCTCGGTCTCGGGCTTGAAATAGACGACCCGGAATTCCTGCCCCCGATGCTTGAACCCATGGCGAAGGACGTTGATCAAACCGTCCATATCCACGGCGTTTTGAAAGGCGCGGTAGAACTTTGCCTGGGGATCGCTCTTGCAGCGCTTCTCAAAGAGATTCCAGGCCACCGGCTGCGTATTCTTTACGAAGGTGCAGAGGGTGTCGATATCGAGGGCGTAGTTTTCGATAAAAATGCCTTCGCTGTCACAGCGGAAACCGGTACGGTAACCGGCATCGGTTGCTTTCTGCCAGCCTCCGGACGAGGAGATCAGATACGATTCGATATCGGTTTCAAACTGTTTTTCATTATCTGGCATGATTAAGCCTCCTTGGCTGGGCTGATGATAGCCAGCAGTTCCAGAAGATTATAATACAGAAGGAAAAGCTGAATACAGTCCCGCTTTGTAACACGCCTGTGTAACATACCGTGGTCAAGGAAATTCCGATTGATCACATTGGGTTGAGTTTTAAAATCATTACCGTCTTCAAATACTTTCTGCAAGCAAGAACTCACATTTTGAAAATGAAACATGAGGAAGAGCGTTTTGCTGATGCCATGCTTGCTCTCTATCCGCTGAAACAGGTTCTTTGCTGCAGATGCGCCGGATGAACGCCTGCCATTTCGCTTGTTTCTGTCCTCATCACGTTGAAGGCGGATCAGGCGAGCATCAATTAGGCCAAACAGGATGAAGGCGCAGGATTTATACTGCCTGTTTTTATAGTCAAAAATGGCCTCTTCCAGATCTGTCTTCTTTACATGCTTCATTTTACTGAGCTTTGAAAACAGCTGCTCCATATCTGCAGACCGGCAAAACTCGCGTGCTTCTTTTGCGGCTTCCTGGATCCCATTGGGCGCTGTATAGAACAGCCTAACTGGGGAAGCGGGCGGCTGTGTCCATCCACATTTCCCCCATTGGATCTGGGCCTGTACAATTTCTTCCTTTTTTCCCTCCGATATAGTCGGAATGGAAATAGGCTTCCATGTCTCGTAAATCGATGAAGCAATCGAACTGAGAGTATCTGTTATCTGAGACAATTGCTTGCTTATACTCTCAATAACGCTGGTGGGGATCGTTATTTTGGGAATCTTGGGGATGACGATTTTTTCGAAAGCGTCAGCAATACTCTTTGCCCAGATATCCGCGGTCTCTTTTACGGCAAGGATAAAGCGGGTACAAAGAGGCTCTGATTCATCCCGCTTGGCATAGCATTCTTTGAGGGTTTGATCATCATCAAGCAAGGCGTTGATTAGCTCTTGAAAGCATGTATCTTCCTGCGCTGCTACCGTTTCAACCGTTGGAATCGGAAGGTTGGTATCGATGATTCGCTTCCGGGTGAACTCCGCAACGGCGAGCTTTGCGTTTTTCTCATCAGCATCAACAAGCTGCTCGAAATCGTTAATCGACAAAAATGCGTCAACTGTATACTGGGCAGAATCAATTGGAACGATTACACGACGACGCTCATGTGCTATTATTTCTTCTGCCACTCTCAGCACACCCGCCTTTTGCCGGTAACCACTTCAAAGATGAGTGATCTTTTATAAGATTCCAAATCTGAGATAAGTGACTCTTTTTCTAGGATCATGGTATCAATATCTGCACACTTTTTGTCAAGGAATTCAACGACATCTTCTTGCTCAACCCGTTCTGGTAAAAGGACAGCCGCGTTTAAGAACTGCCCTTGAGAGATGTTCTGCATCGAACTACTAGTTCCGGATGAGAGAGAAGCGTAATAATTCTTTATATAATTCGAACACAAATAATAATAGACATATTTTACACTAACAGAATCGACAAAGTGCACTTGCCACAGCCTGTCGGGGAGAAAAAGGAGCGGATAATCCTTTTCGACATAGCCGCAAGCACCAACCAATTCCGGTGTGTTCATGCGACTGACGATAATCGTATTGGCTCGAACTTGACAAGCCACTCGATTCAATTCATCGGAGTTAACTTCTTTATTTTCCGTGGGATTAAAAACATATTTGCTGACTGAGCTGGTTTTGAGAACGCCAATTTTACCCTCTGACGCAGCGGACTGTGATGCATTCACGCTTACGCCACTTTCTATGTAAGCAACTACCGTCTTCAATCTGGACACTGTCCAATGTTGCGGAACTGTCCCAAGCCACTTTACCCCGGAATCCTTCATTTCCACATTCGGATCAAGCCCTTTGGTGACGGCTTCATAGATAATGGATGCCTTCCAGGCTTTATACTCTTCAATACTGGCCTTGGCCTCTGAGATAATAGTGTTTATCTTATCTATCTTTCGATCAAGATACTCAGAAATATGGATTTGCTCCTCGACAGTCGGCCAAGGTATCTGGAGACGTTTTACTTCATCATAATTCAGCCCTTGCCGAACGCCAGACCCCATACCATAGAAACCTTTTCTAATGTCGAATGTGTGGAGCAGATAGAACAAGTATTTCGCGCATGAGCTGTTCTGCGGCCTCATAGTTGTATAGGCAGAAGTGATGATTCCCTTCTCAGGCGAAATACCTACGCGCAAACTGGTATGGTCATTTTGCAAATCCGTGAGCCTCAAGACAATATCGTTTTCTTCGATGATATTGTAACCTTCAAAGGACTCGGGCAACAATCCTCCGCTGGAATCAATAGGTTTTCTTTTGATTCTTCCATAGCTAAGGGAGAGAAGATTGTTTTCTTGCAATGCAGTATTCTTGTTTTTGACTTGCGTAACAATCTGAGAGAGCAACACCAGTTGCCATTGACTAGGGATTTGCCCGAGCCAGGAAATCGCTGTGTCTCTATAGGATTCGTACTTTTGATAATCAGGCATTTCAGGCATCCTCTCCGAAAAGGCTGTGGAGTTTCTCAATCATGCTCTGCTCATGGAGGACAATACGATTTGCAATTATCGCACTGTCTTCGATAGGCATGTATTCATAAAACATCCTCGTAAACGGGATCTCATATCCCTTTTTCGTTTTGCTCTCGTCCACCCAGGCATCCGGGCTGTAGGGCAGGACTTCACGGGCCATATATTCGTTGATCTCCTCTGTCAGCGGGATGCTTTCGGTGTCTCTCTTGGACGGGTCCGCGATTTTCTTGCCCCGTTTTAGAGCAAGACTTCCATCTTCGTTGCGCACGGGGCTTTCCACAACCACTTTGTTATAGCCAAGGGAAATCCCTTCTACCACTTTGCTTTTGCAGATGATGGGCTTGCCGTCGGACTCAACGCCCGCATAGTCCTTGGTCAGGAACTCGCCATAGGCCTGTACGATCAAATCCCGGCTGGCTTTTTCAATGTCATAGCGCTTGTTGCCGATGGGTTTTCTTCTGGCCAGGCGGCATTTGCTGGCGTCGATCAGCTGGACTTTCCGCTTCCTCTCGGCGGGTTTGGCCTTGTTGATGATCCAGATATAAGTGGCAATCCCGGTATTATAGAAAGAATCATTCGGCAGCTGGATGATCGCGTCCAGCCAGTCGGTATCTTCGATCAAGTAGCGGCGGATGTTGCTGGGGCCGCTTTCGGCATCCCCGTTAAACAGGGAGGAGCCGTTCTGGATGATCGCCATGCGGCCGGTGTCCTTCAGCTTTTTGACGCCGTTCATCAAAAACAGCATCTGCCCGTCGCTTTTGCTGGGAAGTCCGGGGGCAAACCGCCCCGCCTCGCCCTTCTTATGCTCGGCTTCGACTACGCTGGCTTCCCGCTTCCAGTCGATGCCGAACGGAGGATTGGAAATCACAAAATCAAATTCATATCCTGCGAACTTGTCTTCGGACAGGGTGTCGCCGAATTTCATGTTGTCCGGGTCGCTGCCGTGGATCAGGGTATCGGCGACCGCCACGCCCATGGTGAAGGGGTTGATCTCCTGGCCAAAGGTCTGCACGGAGGCGTGGCTGTCCAGCTGTTTCAGCCGCTCCTCCATGCAGGTGAGCATCTGACTGGTGCCCATGGTCATGTCGTAAACGGTGCAGTGGATGCCGCTTTCATCTTCAACGGTGTCGTTGTTCGTCAAAAGAAGGTCGCACATGAGATAGATGATATCGCGGCTGGTGAAGTGCGCGCCGGCTTCTTCGTTATAAGACTCGGAAAAGCGCTGAACCAGATTTTCGAAGATATAGCCCATATCCACGGTGGAGATGTGCCGCGGACTCATGTCAAGATTCTCTGCGGCGAAATCTACCACGACTTGGTACAGCACTCCGGCCTCCACCATGCGATCCACCTGTGCCTGGAAGTTCATGCGCTCCAGGATTTGTTTGACGTTATCGGAGAAGCCCCGAATATAGTCGTTGAAGTTGTCCTCGATATTCTCCGGATCCGTGATCAGGCTGGCGAAGGTATACTCGCTGGTATTATAAAACTGATACCCAGAGGCTTCCCGGAGAAAGCCCTCCTTCAGTTCGCCGAGATTTCCATACTCCTTGTTGGCTTCCAGTACCGCAGTGCGCGTCGGCAGCAGGCAGTCATGGAAGCGTTTGATCACGCACATGGGGAGGATAACAAGGCCGTATTCATGCGGCTTAAACGCACCAAACAGGGAGTTTGCCACATTCCAGATCAGGTTCGCAGTCTCCTGCGCCCGGCGGCCTACTTCCTGGATTTTTTCTTCACTGATAGTCATAAGGTTCTCTCCTTTTCCTCTTGGTTGCGAGGTCCATAGCTTGTAAGGTCTGAATTACATTCTGGATGAGAACGCCACGCCAGTCCTGCAGATCTGCATCGACAGAGTACAGCACACGGGCTTTCAGGATGTCTTCCGAAAAGGTCTTTGCTTGCGAAAGAAGATCTTCCAGCTCGGATACATATTCGGCTAACCGAGCCGGAACTGCCTCGCGGTGATGGGTCTGCGCCTCTATTTCGTTCCGGTACGCTTGCAGAAGGTAAAGCGAGGAAGCCATAAGGTCTTTCGTATCTTCACTGACAGAGTTGGCCCACTCTATCAATTCTTCGTATACCCACAGCTCACCGCGGCGTTCAATCAACCCGCGGAGGCGGCTATAGTCTTCATAGGCCGGTCTCGCTTCAGGCCTAGCAGCCAACAGGCGTTCCAAATCATATTCGTCACGGTATGTAATTCTGGAGCGGGGAATCATGATCAACGATTCTTTTCGCGGGACGGTGCACCATTTGATTTTTTCATGTGCAAAGTGCTGGTAAAGCTCCATGGCAGGCCGAAGCCATAATTCAACAGGGATAATGTGAAGAGCATCAGGGAGATAGTCGGCGACAGCGTCATTGATCGTGGGATCGCAATCCGTTATCACCGTCTCCACTCCAGGAACAAGCTTTCGGATCACAGCCCCTATATCAGCAGAGTTGACCCCGAGAAGAATATCAAATACGCGAACGCCATCATCCAGGTTGAGGAAGAGTGTATAAAGAGTCTCGCCTGCCTGTCCGGTAAGAATCGCAAGAGAGGACGGCGGACCTTGAATTGCTCTTGCTAATTCTTTCCTTTGCGTCCAACGATGAAAAATTTGGCCGACAGCCTGTCGTGATATCGTATCCTGAAACAGTCCTTGGATCAGGCTGTAGGAATAACCCTCGATAACTTTGCGGGCGATCTCGTTTTCAAGCCTATAGGTAACATTGTCGAACTTGGAGGCAAAGCCGATCTCTTTCGAAAAGATGTGTCGGCACTTCTCGTTGAGACACCGGTACTTAAAAAACTCATGGATCAGCCTGATTACTCGCGGGTGCCCGGAATCGACAATGTAGTCGTAGTAGGTCTTCGTAAAATGATCTTGAATCTTGATCACATTCCCGCCGCATAGGGGACAGCGGTTGAGTTCGTGCTCATGCTGCCATGTGAAAAAGTTATTCCGGTCACCGCGACCGTTTAGTACAAAAAGCTCGTCTAGGCCAAGCAGTTCGGTGCGTTCTGTGTCCAGACGGCGACGCGGTCGTTTAGCCATAACGAGCTCCCTTCATTTTAATCTATGTCAACTATAACACAGAGCGTGACAGTTTACCACCATTTACTTTACAATTAAACCAACTATATTCTTAAAACCACCATTTGCTTTACATTATTCTCTTTCTATAAAAAATCTGTTTTGTTAAAATGCAAGTGTAGGAAATCGGACTGCTCTGAAGCTTGCCTGAAGCGCGCCAGACAAGTTCCTTAGATGCCGAGCCTGCAAATCTTCATTTTCAAAGGAGCGTTTATGTACGTAAAATTCCTAAGCGCAAAAGACTACAGCGACCCCAGCAAGAACAACGGCGACTGTATCCTGGTCGATAACGGCTCTGAACTCGTCGTCTTCGACTGCGGATGCGAAGAACACGCCCGGCGTGTTCTTGACTACATGCGGCTGCACGGTTTCCGGCAGGCAAAGGTTGTCCTCTCGCACAACGACGCGGACCACTTCGACGGAATTCCCTATCTGATCGAACGAGACGCCGTGTCGGCGGTGTACACGCTTCTCCTGCTGAAGTACAAGGACGAGCTGCTGGATCGGATCGGAGACAGGCGCTTGACCCGAGATTCGATCGCGAGACGGATCGAAGAAGTATACGCCAACATCTATTCCCTCGGTGGGAGCGTTGCCCTAAAGGATATGTTCGTAGATACCTACGTTGCATCGGGCGTTACCATTTTCGGGCCGGACAAGGATTACGCACTCGATGCCGTTGCAAAACGGATCGACGGCAGAGAGAGCGACAACATTGATAAGGAAACCATCGTCAACGCGGTCAGCGCACAGCTTTCGGTGGTGTCCGGCGGGAAAAAGCTACTCCTTACCGGAGACAGCAGCTTCGCGGCTATCGAGGATGCGGTTAAGACGCACAATGCCATCCAGCTTCCGCACCACGGCAAGCTGAGCCAGGCGGAAGACATCTTTGCCGTGAAAGATAACTCTACGATTTACTACGTGTCCGACAACACGGGCACCAGCAACGGAGGCTCGGACGATTTGCGAAGGATGCATCCTCGCGGTCACGTTATCTACAACACGCTGAATGGCGACCAGGAATACACATTCTCCAGTTTCGGCGCCACGAGCTATACTGGCTCCTATTTCCGGAGAAGCTGACCATGCGATACCTGCTACATGAAACGCAGCGAGGAGAGCTGCACGCTCGCCAACAGTATCTATTTGATGTGTTTCGGATGTACTTCCTTCCGGGTAAACCGGAAGGAGGTTTCATCCCCTTGATGCCGGTCGGCACAAGCTGCCCAGACATCTTGTTTATTACCGGACACACCGGCTATGTTGAGAGTTATTTACGTAGTGCGGCCAAGAGCGTCCCGGAAAAGACAGTCGTCATCACAAGCTGTATGGGTCGGTCGTTCAAGAAATATGCCGCACGAAAAGAGATCTACGTCCCGGATCTAAAAAGGCCGCTGTGCCTCCTACGCGACGGCCGACCATACGGCTTTGACTTCGAGATCTCGGATGCAGAATTAGATCTGTACAACTCGACCGGCACAATAACGGAGAGAATCCAGTCCGCTTACAAGCGGTTATAATATCGGAGGACCTATGAAACTAGAACTACTTGATGCCTATAATATCCGCGCGAGGTTAAGCGCCAGCATCATCTTGCTGGCGCCGATCGCGGTCACTCTCTTTTTTCTTTTCGAAGAGGTGCGCGCTTTTGCTACATCCTCGGTAATCCTGTTTGTTCTGCTGGCGCTCACAAACTGTGTGCCGATCCTTCAGCGGACTTTTGGTAAGCACAAAACGCCAAGGACAAACTATGCCGCTCAGCTCTTGTATGTTGATGATAAGACTATCAGCGCCGAAATGAAGAAGCGGTATTATGCCAAGCTTTTAAAGCTTGAACCGTCATTTGCCTGTTTTGAAAAGCCTGAGGACAGTCCGGAGTTTAAAAGTGCCTGCGAGAGTGCGATTGCCTATTTGCGGAGTCGGACGAGAGATAATCATCTGGTGCAGGAGGAGAATATCAATTACGGCCTCTGTAGAAA
>AUXO010673588.1_pt1 | contig 11903 bp, 12 predicted proteins | sample 768731 | NCBI WGS metagenome assembly AUXO01 (sample SAMN02715735, study PRJNA202380) | gut metagenome | biome: sheep rumen | host: Ovis aries | place: New Zealand: Palmerston North | reverse complement strand
TTCATTAATTTGACGATAGGGGCATTCGCCTTTATTATTGATTTTCGTCGGATATATTTTTTCATAGTTTCTACCTTTCTTCTAAATACTGTGAATATTTTAAATTGCCTAAATATTCAAAAGTTTTAACTTTTATTAATAAAAAAATGACCTTTCAAAAAGAAAGGTCATTGTAAAGTTTATATTCTCACGACAAACTGCAAGCCTTACAAGCCTTTCTCTAAAGATATTACAATTCGTCGGATAATTCTTTCCATAAAATAATTTTACAATAAACATTTTTTTTGTAAATATTATTACTTATTTTTGTTAAAATGGAAACTGCAAAATAAAAAAAAGGAAATTATGAAAAATATATTATGCTACGGAGACTCAAATACATACGGCTTCATTCCAAATTCAAACGGGTTAAGATATGATGAACAAAACAGATGGACAGGAGTTCTCCAATTTGAACTCGGAAATAATTATGAAATAATAGAAGAAGGCGCTTGCGATAGAAACGGCTTTGTTGATAACCCTAAAGGAATGTTGTATTCTGCACAAAAGCATTTTCCCATTATTGTTTCAGAATTAAAAAATATTGATATACTAATTTTGGCATTAGGCACAAATGACTTGCAATTCCAATACAATATAGATTATTCGGTTATAGAAAACAAATTAAAAAATCTAATTCTTATAGCCCAAAGAAAAGTTGACAATATAATCTTAATACCACCTGTTATATTAGAAGAAAACATTCTGGACGGATTTTTTAAAATCCAATTTGATAAAACAAGCATTGCAAAATCAAAAAAAGTCGGACAAATATACAATAAACTAGGAAAGCTCTTTAACTGTAAAATATTTGATATAAACACATTTTCAAAGCCTTCAAATGCGGACGGTCTGCATTATGATAACAATACTCATAAATTAATAGGGAAGAATTTGTCTGTTTTTATTAAAAATAATTTTTAAAATAATCACTGCAAAATTTCTGTTTAATAAGTTCGGAGTAAATTTCAATCATAAAAAACAGCTTGCAGCTCTTTGATTTAAATTATACTTTTGTATTTATTGGTTTAGTTTTTTCTTTCTTTTCCATACCAATTGCTCTTAGCATAGGATGTATTAATGCCTGACTAACATTTGGAGCTATAACTGCAAGTCCTAATACCGAACCAATTAAGTTTCCGAGTTCAATTGAGCCTTTTATATGCGGATATAATTCAGGTTTTTTGTTGTCTAACAAATCATTACGTAAATTGTCATGTTCAAATTTAAATACAGAATGATCTTTTGACAAAGATGCTTTTCTGTTCAGTTGGCTCTTTTGCGCATAATTTCTATAAGCAAAATATTCACCTACACTTTTAAATTTACTAAAACCTTCTTTACCTTTATAAATATATTTTTTTGCAAAAGTAAATGCACCTTTTTTAAATACCGGAACAATCAATAATAAATAAACAGCAAGACAACAGACCTGATACAAAAATTCCTTTGTTGCTGCAAATTTTCTTGTTTCATTGTCTATATTACTATCAATCAAGATAAAACCGGGTCTGCCGGCAGCATTTACAACAGTTTTACTCACAACAGTACCATTAGTATTTTGTGCAACATTAACCAGAGTAGGATTTGTGATAATTTTTGATAAAACAGAAATCATATACCACCTACTCTCATGCCGGAACAACTGACATTACTTTTAAAAACTGCATTATCAATAAATTTTTGAGGAGTTTTTATTTGTGTAACAACAATATTTGGGACAAAACTTTCTTTTATATCCAACTTTTTGGGTTGATTTTCCGTCTTTGGCTTCAATCTTTTCATAATTGGAGTAACACAAACAGAACATAAAGCCGGAATAATAATTCCTGCTGCAGAACAAACCCCAATAAGCATTAGTCCTGCTTTTCCTTTCCTTATAGCTGAACTTTTCATTTCTTGTTTAACTTCATTGGCAAGAAAAAAACCTTTTTTTTCTTGAGCCTTAAAGTGCAAATCCATAGCTTTAGAGGCAACTTTTTCTCCAAATTTTGCAGCCAAAACTCCACTTACCCAATACGTTGGAACAGCAATAAATTCTGTTATACCCTCTCTTAGTGCAGCATACTTTTTACTTTCAGGGTTTTCACCTTTTTTGAGCATAGTAAATGTCGGACGACAAATCCCGTTTGCAGTTGCAATAGCTATAACCGGATATATTGACTTGTTATTATTTCCTAAATTTTTACATATATTTTTTATAAAATTTATCATCTACAGACTTTGCGCTTATATTAAACAAATAATCATAAATATCTTTTCTAGTATATCCCCATTTGATATGATAAAATAACAATATTGAAAAGTAAATGAACAAATTTTTTTTAATTTCGTTGTATTAGTATAGAGGTTGAAAAAATGAAAAAATGTACTAAATACGAAGCATTATTCACATTCGGCAATGAAGAAACTTTAAAACAACATCTTGAAACTTGTGAAGATTGTAAAAAAGAACAAGAAGAATTGGATAAAGTTTCAGATTTGCTAAAAGAAATAAAGCCGTACTACATAACAAAACGCAAAAATACCGCAAAACTAAAAGCAGCCTGTGCTATATTTGCAATATTTTTGAGTGGAGCAACACTCGGAATAATAAACTTCAACAGTGATATTTCAGACACAATAAAGTATGGAAATGCACTTAGCGCTGAAGATTTAGGACTCCCTGTAGATGCATACGGATTAATTATGGTGGAATAGGTGGACTTTAAAGATATAGTAAAAAACAATAAATCTAATGTAAAAAGTATAATCAGACTTATTACAAAAGAAACAAACGAAGATTTAGAGCAAGAAGTATACATCAAGGTTTGGAAAAACTCTGAAAAATATAAAGAGCAAGGCGCCTTCAAATCTTGGGTTAACACTATTGCAAAAAACGTATCAAAAGACTATTTAAGATCTGTACAAAAAAGGAATCAAGATAGTTTAGTTGACGATGAAGAAATCATGAATAACGTGAGAGATAAAAAATCAACTCCGGAATTGAGACTTATCTCAAACGACAGACAAAAAAGAATAACAGAAGCCATAAATACTTTAAAACCCAAATTTAAAGAAGTGGTAATGTTATGCGAAATATACGGTTATACGTACGAAGATGCAGCATTCAAATTAAAATGTCCTGTGGGCACAATCAAATCAAGATTGTATAACGCAAAAAAAGAATTAGCAGTGTTACTCAAAGATTTATTATAGAAAGGATTAAATTATGTTGAAAAAAACTTTAATTATGGCAAGCGTACTTATGTTCGCAACATCTGTTGTTTGCTTCGCAGATACTGATGTAAAAACAAAACAAACAACTACACCAACTGTTCAATCAGGTAAACCGCATTGCAAAATGCACCAACCTCCTAAAGGTCCGGATTTTCAAAAACGCAAAGCCGAATTTGAAAAACGTTTAGATCTAACAGACAAACAAAAACAAAAAATTGAAGAACTTCACAAACAAGGTTTTGAAAAAATTAAACCTATTATGGAAGATATGAAAACTAAACAAAAAGAAATTCAAACACTAAAAGATGCTCAAGATGAACAAAGCATTCAGAAAAAAGAACAGATAAAAAAAGAAATCGGTGCTCTCAGACAACAGGCTCAAGAACTCAGAAAACAAAATATGAAAGAATTCGAAAATATTTTGACAAAGAAACAACAAAAAGAACTTGAAAAAATGAAACAAGAAGGACGTAAAAAATTTGAACAAGAGCATAAAAGGCATCCACGCCCAGGATTTGGACCAGGATTTGGACCAGGACCTGTAGAAATTCCACCACAGCCACCGGTTCAAAAAGAAGTTAAATAGTAAAAACACAAAATTAAAGGGTTGATTTTTTATCAGCCCTTTTTTATTATATAAAATATTAATCAAAAATTGTGGCGCAAACTCTCTTTTTTGAAAGAGTGTTGGAGGGGTTATTTTTCATTGTCATTCTGAGGCTGAAAAATTATGAGATTCTTCGCTATACTCTGAATGACAGACAGCCGAAGAATCCCATAACAAAGAATTAGTAACAAATTCTTAAAGTGAGAAGGAGATCTATGAACATAAAAGAAAACATTTTACATACAATCGGAAACACACCTTTGGTAAAAATTAACAAGTTAAATTCAGGTTTTGCAACGGTTTTAGCAAAGGTTGAGAGTTTTAACCCTGCCGGTTCAATTAAAGACAGACCTGCTTTAAATATGATTGAAGATGCAGAAAAAAAAGGATTAATTAATAAAGATACAATAATAATTGAACCTACAAGCGGAAATACAGGTGTTGGTTTAGCTATGGTTTGTGCTGTAAAAGGTTATCGTATGATATTGACAATGCCTGAAACTATGAGCGTTGAAAGGAGAAAACTTTTATCTGCCTATGGTGCGGAACTTGTTTTAACAGAAGGTGCAAAAGGTATGCAAGGAGCAGTTGAAAAAGCAGAAGAATTGCACAAAGAATATAAAAATTCATTTATCCCTCAACAATTTTCTAATCCCGCAAACCCTGAAATCCATTTTTTGACAACCGCTGAAGAAATTTGGGAAGATACAGAAGGAAAAGTTGAAATAGTTGTAGGCGGTGTTGGAACAGGCGGAACAATTTCCGGTATTTCAAAAAAATTAAAAATGAAAAATTATAATATCAAAGCAGTCGCCGTTGAACCCGAAGCCTCTCAAATGTTGGCTAAAGGTATAGCAGGACCTCATAAAATTCAGGGTATCGGTGCGAATTTCGTTCCCGATAATTTTGACAGATCCGTAGTGGATGAGATTTTCCCCGTAAAAAATGATGATGCAATCGAAACTTCTCACGAACTTGCAAAAAAAGAAGGGATTTTGTGCGGAATATCATCAGGCGCATCAATGTTTGCAGGGATAGAGCTTTCCAAACGTCCTGAAAACAAAGGTAAAATAATAGTTGTAATCCTTCCCGACACAGGCGAAAGATATTTAAGCACGTTATAATATACTTTTTATAAACTCACAAATTATAGACAATTTTTCAGTATCGTCTTTCAAAAAAAATAATTTTGAATTAATTTCCTGTATATACTGTTCAGAAGTATATTCTTCTTTAAAAATAAAGAGCTCACATACAGAAATATTCAAAGCTTCTGCAATTTTTACCAAATTATCCGGAGATGGAAAATATTTTCCACGTTCGAATGAACTTACACTATTTATCTCCAATCCAACTCGCTCTGCAAGCTTTTCCTGAGTTAAATGATTTAATTTTCTGTATTTACAAATATTTTTACCAACTTGCTCTTTTAAACTCATAATATTCTCTTTTTACAATTCTAGCTTGTTTTTCAAGAAATATAACAACTTAATACTTGTAAAAATATATTGAAATTACAAGTTATACATGTATAATATACTCGTACAACTTGTAATTTTTACCAACAAATATACTTAATGCAATTAATTTTTTTCAGGAGAATATATATTGAATAAAAATATTTTAGTATCAGTTATTGTACCGATACATAATTCAGAAAAATATTTAAGAGCATGCCTTGACAGCCTTATAAATCAATCATTAAAAGAAATTGAGATTATCTGTATTAATGACGGCTCTACTGACAAATCAGAATTAATTTTAGACGAATACAAATCGAAAGATAAACGCATTATAGTGATAAATCAAAATAATAGCGGTCAATCAAGTGCCCGCAACAAAGGTATCAAAATAGCACAAGGCGAATATATTGGTTTTGTAGATAGTGATGATTTTATTGATCTAAACTATTATGAAAAACTTTATAATTATGCACATTACAATGATGCCGAAATTGCAGTAAGCGGCATTATCCGATTTCACAAATTTCGCAAAAAATTCCACCTAAAATTTGAACAATCAAGCATTACAAAAAATAAGAACTTAAAATTTCAATTGTGCGAAGTCCCGGAGAAATCCTATATTTGGAACAAAATTTATAATACACAAAAATTAAAGGCTATCAATCTTTTGTTTGAAGAAGGAATCATATACGAAGACTGCATATTTACTCCTCAAGCCATATACTACCTAGAAAAACTTGTTACAGTACCTGACACATATTACCATTATAGAAGACACTTGGGTTCTACTGTTACAAAACAAGATAAAAAATCTCAACAAAATTCAGCTTATGCTCATAATAAAGCAAACGAATTTATAAAAAATCACAAAATAGACATTAGCCAGCATGAAACAAAAACAAAGAAATACAAATTTTTAGGACTTACTATATTCAAAATAATAACTAAAAGAAATAATAAAAAATTAAACTTATTTAATATATTAAATTTTAGAATTTAAAAAGCAGTGTATAAATGAACTAAAACCCTAAAACTCGACAAAGATGAATAATTCGGTTTTAGGGTTTCACAATTCATTAAAAACACGGCTTTTTATTTACTATATTCATCACAAATTCGCTCAAGAGAATCGACCTGATGCCCAAAAGTACGCCTATAATCTATATGCATTCTAGTAGCTTTAACAGCATCAGCTAATCGAAACTTACCATATTCTTTATATATTCTTTCAAAATACCTTTTAATAGCATTTGAATTAACTGCTCTTTTGAAAACTTCACCACTAAGCATGCATTTCACAACATAAATATACATATATGCAGAATTTTTGTTCATACCGGTTTTTTGAACCACTTTGTCAGCCAATTCATTAAGATCTGCTTGTGGGTTTGTGAATGCTATTTTTCCTAATTCATAACATTCATCAATCATTTCCGGTGTAGTTTTTACATAGATTTTTGTTGAATTATCATCTTCTTGATAATTTTTTGTTTCGAATGATAAAATTCTTTCTTTTAACTCTTTAACATCTGACTCTAATATTTTAATGCGCTCGAACATCTCAAGAATTAAGCTTTCGTTGGCCATGATAAATTTTCCTTTCACTTTTCATAGAAATTCTTTTTATTTCATAAATTTATTATATAATAAAAATTTTATTCACAACCATTTCTTACCAATTAAATTAATAATTATTAACATTTCTTACATTTCTGTTATAGAAATTTAAATTTTCTTGTCATTTCTTTTCAAGAAAACAAAAAAGAGCACGAGTGAATACTCGTGCCCTTTATTCTTGGTTTTATATTGAATGATTTACATCATTCCGCCCATACCGCCCATGCCGGCAGGCATTGCAGGTTCTGGTTTTTCTTCAGGAATATCTACAACTGCAGCTTCTGTTGTCAACAACATTGAACCTACAGATGCGGCATTCATCAATGCTGATCTTGTAACTTTTGCAGGGTCAACGATACCTGATTTGAACATATCAACATATTCATCATTCAATGCATCATAGCCGTATGCACTATCGTGAGAAGTTACTGTATCAACTACAACGTCAGCTTTTGCACCTGCGTTATGAGCAATTGCTCTTAGAGGAACATCAAGCGCTGATGTCAAAATCTTGTAGCCGATTTTTTCATCATCAGATGAGAATTTTTCAGAATCTATAAGTTTGTTTAATTTTTGTTGAACTCTGATTAATGCAACACCGCCACCTGGAACAATACCTTCTTCATTTGCAGCTCTTGTTGCATTTAGAGCATCTTCAATTCTCAATTTTCTTTCTTTAAGTTCAACTTCACTTGCGGCACCAACTTCAATTACTGCAACACCGCCTGAAAGTTTTGCAACACGTTCTTGCAATTTTTCCTTGTCGTATTCAGAATCAGAAGCTTCAATTTGTTTTCTAATCAATCTTACTCTTTCTTGAACTGCAGCTTTTGTTTCATCACCAACAACAATAGTTGTTTCGTCTTTTGTAACTGTTACACGTTTTGCTTTACCAAGCATTTGAGTTGTAACGTTTTCCAACTTTATACCAAGTTCTTCGGTAAACATTTCGCCGCCTGTCAAAATTGCGATATCTTCAAGCATAGCTTTTCTTCTATCACCAAATCCAGGAGCTTTGACAGCAACTGCTCTCAAAACTTTTCTCATTGTGTTTACAACCAATGTTGCAAGAGCTTCACCTTCAACATCTTCAGCAATCAGTAATAAAGAGCGGCCATCTCTAGCAACTTGTTCCAACAATGGAACCATATCTGAAATAAGATTAATTTTCTTGTTGCAACAGAAGATATATGGATCATCAAGAACAGCTTCCATTCTTTCAGCATCTGTTACAAAATATGGTGACAAATAGCCTTTGTCAAATTGCATACCTTCAACAACTTTCAAGTTTGTTCCGAAAGATTTGCTTTCTTCAACAGTAATAACACCGTCGTGACCAACTTTTTCCATCGCTTCTGCAATAAGTTCGCCGATTTCTCTGTTGTTACCGGCAGAAATTGCCGCAACTTGAGCAATTTCTTCTTTTGTATTAACAGGTCTTGACATATCTTTGATTTCTTTAACAGAAACTTCAACAGCTTTATCAATACCACGTTTCATAGACATTGGATTTGCACCTGCTGTTAAGTTTTTCAAGCCTTCTCTAACGATAGCCTGAGCAAGAACTGATGCTGTTGTTGTACCGTCGCCTGCTACATCGTTTGTTTTTGAAGAAACTTCTTTTAATAATTGTGCTCCTGCATTTTCCAAACCGTCTTTTAGTTCAATTTCTTTTGCGATAGTAACACCGTCATTAACGATTTGCGGTGCACCATATTTCTTTTCCAAAATAACGTTTCTGCCTTTTGGTCCAAGTGTAACTTTTACCGCATCTGCTACGGCATCTATACCTTTAAGAAGCGACTTTCTTGCTTCTTCATTAAAAACTATTTTCTTTGCCATTTTTATTTCTCCTTATTCAATAATTGCTAATGCATCTTTTATAGATAAGATTTTATATTCAACACCATCCATTTTGATGTCAGTTCCTGCATACTTTGCATAAAGAATACTGTCACCGACTTTAACATCCATTGGTTCTCTTTCACCTTTATCGTTCAATTTTCCTTCACCAACAGCAACAACTTCACCTTTTTGAGGTTTTTCTTTTGCGCTATCAGGAATAAAAATTCCGCCTGAAGTTTGTTCAGTATCTTCAATAACTTTAATTACAATTCTGTCACCTAATGGTTTTAGCATAATATTTCTCCCTTCGTTTTATACCATTTCACATTACAGTTATATAATAAATTTTCACTAATTCTAAGAAACTTAAGGAAAAATTAATTATTTAAAATACGCATTAAAAAAGCCTCTGTGTTTTATATTTTACAGAAGCTTTTAAGGTTTTTCATGAGGTTTTATTATCGTTCGTCGTTCGTTACTCGGAGTATATTCTATTATGTATGTATAATCAGCACCATCCATTTTGTCAAAATATGTCCTAACTTTTGATTTAAATTCTGAATTATTCACATCAACATTTTTATTTATTGTTGTCTTTTGAACTGCAGGTTGAGTCTTTATGGTTTTTATCTCAGTCTTATGGATTTGATTATTCTGAGGTTCAATTGTTTGTCTTTGATGAGGTATGATTATTGGAGATTCTTGTTTCTTCAAATCATTAGTCTTTGTTTCAACTTTAGCAGGAGATACTACCTGTTTTGCTTGTTCAACTTTTGGTTGTACAGGAGTAATTTCCACAGCTTTTGGTTGTACTTTTGGCTCAACTTTTGTCGGAGATACTACCTGTTGTTTTGCTTGTTCAACTTTTGGTTGTATCGGGACAATTTCTACTCGTTTTGGCTGAGATGTTTGAGCTTCACTTGGTATCCATTGTTCATGCATTTGTTTACTTGTTACAGGAACAATACCTTGATTTTTAGAAGAATCAATTTGTTTTATTACAGTTTTCTTTGTTACATTAGTATCAGATGATTTCTTAGATTTTTTACCTATTTTCCAATTAAATCCACCGTTTAACACAACACCCGTTCTGCCACCGTTTCTAAGCATTACTTGTCCATATGCAGAGAAATTATCTTTCCAAGTTCTTTGTAAACCAACACCGTATTGAACATATGGATCAACAGACAAGTTTGGTAACGCTGATTGGTTAGCAACTGTACTAGTTCTACCCATAATGTTCCATATCATATCAACACCCGCATATGGCTGCCAACCGTTCTTTGTATTTCCAATAACTTTAATACCCGGAGCAATTTGAATTACATTTAACGGATCGGAATTTATTTTTACACCTGCTGCATTTGTATAATCAAATGTATTTACAAATGTATAACCCAACAATAATGACGGCTGAATTATCAAACGACCGTTTGCAAATTCAAAATTGTAACCGGTTTTATTTGCAATACCAGCAGTAATCATTGAAAAATGATCAGTACCATACATAGTATTAGCTTGTCCCGCGCTACCGCCTGTTGATGCTGTAATACCTGTAAAGAAATTGCCTTTGTACAATGTACCCGTAACACCAAGAGAACCGCCTTCTTGATTCATACTTACAGTGCTGTATGAAGAATGCGTACCATTGTAGCCGATAAATGCCGACATAACACCTTTATAACCATGGCCTAAATCTTTAAGACCACTATCTCCGCCATACAATGTACCATACAATATATTAGAGACTTCAATTCCGCCATTCAGATTTACATTTTCAAATGTAACATAAGGTTTTACCCACATATCTTGAGAAGTTTCAGGAATACCTGATACATTATAAATAGGAGCTTGTACAGATGCATTCTTGTTTATATCTTCAGCAGTTTTTCTTTCAGCTGAAGAATATTTTGTATAACGATTCATATGATAGAAACCATCTTGCAACATTTGTGCTTGATTCAAGAAACCACCAATTAGTGATGCTACAGGACTTGCCATTACTGCAGGGTTGAAATCACTTGCACCGCCACCTGTACCGCTATATGTCAGATAATTATCTTTGATACTACCTTGCATTTTTCTGATAGGTGTCATTATTGTAGGTAATTCTTGATCTGTAGCAGTCAAATGTTCTCTGTCAATATTAGTAGTGTCACTCAAATGAACTTTTATACTATCTTTCGTTGTAGTACCTTGAATCTGAACTTTATCAATATTCAATTTACCAGAACCTGTATACAAAGCATTAAATTTATCAGACGTAATAGTAGACAAATCAAAATCAATATTTACGTTTGTTGCACCATTTGCAGTAACATTTCCGAGACTATAAGTACTCATTACATTGTCTCTTGTTTCAATAGTACCTGCGTTAGTAATCATACCTCCTGCAGATATATCTCTGTTTGATCCAAAGATTAATGTGCCATTATTCAGTGACAACGCATTTTGATCCAAATCATGATTCAATATAGTTGTTCCGGAGCCTTCCAAATGTACAACACCTGTTCCTCCAACATCATACGTTGTTGCACCATCATCTGTAATGTGTAAATTTCCTGAGTTAATTATGTTTCCATTCAAGCCCGTCCTTGCAGAAGTTAAGTTGCCTGTATTATTAATATTTGTTTGAGATATTACAGCATTATTTTTTGTAATTCCGTCATTTTTGAAATTACCGGAACCAACAATATTTTCGTTGTTTTCAAACTTACCGCCCTCAATAGTTATATTACCGTTATTAGTAATATTTGTTGTATTAATGGCATTGTTAGAACTGTTAATATTAATATTAGCACCATTATTATTAACAACAGTTCCGCCTATTGTAATGTCATTTCCGTATAAATTCAACTTAGCTCCTGAAGTATTCATTATAGTAGAGCTATTGTTTAATGTCTCATTTACTGTTATAGAATTATTATTAGTTAATGTACCATTATTTGTAATAATATTTTGAGTTATACCATTATTATTAATTACAGTACCACTAGTTACAGTTTCACCGGCACCTGAAATATTGTTAGAATTTGTTCCGCCTGTTAATCTTAATGTTCCGTTATTGGTTATTAATTTATCTGCATTAGTAGCTATCAATTTATCTGCAGATG
>AUXO017689790.1_pt1 | contig 11904 bp, 7 predicted proteins | sample 768731 | NCBI WGS metagenome assembly AUXO01 (sample SAMN02715735, study PRJNA202380) | gut metagenome | biome: sheep rumen | host: Ovis aries | place: New Zealand: Palmerston North | reverse complement strand
CTCCAAAGATCAGATGAATTCATCCTTGAGCAGCAGATCCAGATCAAGACGGATGCACTCACAGGCCTTTTGAGCCGCCACGCTTATTCCTATGCTCTTGCAAGCTATAAAGATAAGATGCCTGATGACTTTGTGGCATTCTCCATAGATGTTAACGGTCTTAAGAGCGTAAACGATACTCTGGGGCACGAAGCAGGAGACGAACTTATCTGCGGCGCGGCAGAATGCATCAGGAACGCCTTCGGTTCCTACGGCTCATGCTACCGTACAGGCGGCGATGAATTCATAGTCCTGGCGAGCATGAACGGGGATCAGATCTCATCTTCTTTAGATAAGATACGGGAAGAAACATCCTCCTGGCATGGCAAGGCAGTACCTTCTTTAAGCCTCTCCGTAGGCTTTGCAGCCCTGAAGGACTCTTCTATCGGGAGCTGCGAGGAACTGGTCCGTGAAGCAGACAAGATGATGTATAAGGATAAGGATAAGTACTACGCCACAAATAACCTGCCCAGAAGGAACTAACTACCGGGCATCTAAAAGAGCTCTTACAACCTCAATGTCAGCCGGGAGCCAGTCTACTGAATCAAGCTCAGACATATCAAGCCATCTCGCTGCTTCATGTTCTTTGAGCATTATATGTGAGTCGTCACATATCTTTGCCCTGTAGCATGCCATGGAGAGATGAAATAAAGCATAATCGCATTCTACCGTGATCAGGTGTTCTCCCACCTCGATCCTGCAGTCCAGCTCCTCAAAGATCTCACGGGCAAGCGCCTCTCGGGGAGTCTCCCCTTCTTCTATCTTGCCCCCGGGAAATTCCCAGCCATCCTTGAATTCACCATATCCTCGCTGAGTCGCAAAGATCCTGCCGTCCTTCTCTATTACTGCTGCTACTACATTTACCTGTTTCATACGGAGATTATACCAAAAGAAACAGACTGCCCGGAGGCAGTCTGCACAAAAGGAGGTTCCAAAAACGCCTCGGTCAGGAGGCGAAGCCTATCTTGCGTTTTGTTATACCAAGGATGGCATCCTTGGATTCTATAAACATATCCTCGGTAACCGAGGTCTTGCCCATTCCGGGACTCTTGAAAGCCTTGTCCAGAGCACTCTCCAGCACTTTCTCTATAAGCTGCTGATGCTTACGGAGAGATGTGACATCGCTTTCTACAAGGATATCTATGTACTTATCCATAAGGCCGTAGTCGAACTCAATAAGCTCGTAGCAGGAGCCTGACATCTTGTTCTTGACATACTTGCTGCAGATGGAGCGGATACGGGCAGTATCCGCATTGGGGAACTCCACTACTGAGCAACGGTCAACAAGGATCGGATTGATATTCTTAAGGTTGTTGGCCGTAAAGAACATGGGGCAATGCTCAAGGGCAACGATATTTACATCCAGATAGTTGTCACTTATCGCATTTATGGACTCATCTGTAACCGATAAGAGCTCATCCTCAACGCAGGCATGTACTCCGCTGCGGACTGCCTTATCTATCTCATCGAAGATATATGCATTGATGAGACGGTTATTGCGGAGCCTTACCTTGGACAGGATACCCACATCGGCATTGGCGAAGGAACCGCAGTGTCCTGTCATGCCGTGGGAGGAATCCACCTGCGGTACCTTGACCACACAGGCGGGGATCTGGAGGGCTTCCTCAACAAGGAGCTTCAGCGCAGTGGTCTTGCCGCATCCCATCTCGCCTACTAAGATCAAGGGCCTCATGCGGCCTGTCTCTATGTAGCTTATAAGCGAAGGAACGATATGGCCGATTATCATCTCAGGGATATCGTGAGCCTGGCAGAAGGAAGCGAGCCTGTGGTAGAGAGCCTTGGGCTCGGTTACCTCCCTGTAGAAAGAAGGCACCTGGATCTTCATGTTATCGAGCTTTCTTAAGTAGCCGATCTGCTTCATATCTATTCTGGAAGGACCGAAGTTTCCATCCTTAAGGCGCTTCTCCATGGCGTTAAGAAGACGCTTTCCGTCAGCGTCAAGGCCGGTGATATTCCTGTCGAACCAAAATTTCTTCTTAGGTTTATCCCTGAGCTTTAACTTGAGACAGATCTGATCGTAGAGACTGTCTATCTCTTCGGGGCTTAATGTCTTAAGCTTATCTTTGAACATTCTGACTTCGTCTTCCATATTACGCCTCCTTTGCCATAGGTCTCAAAGCTCTAAGGAGCTTAGTCCTTGTTAATATGACGCTCATATTACCCTTAACGTCATCCTTGAAACTCTCTGCGATCAGCATGTAATCTGATTTTACGCTCTCGATCTCTTCTGCTGTGACTGTCTCACACTTATATGCCTTCATGTGGATGTTATAGTCCCTGGCCAGGGTGCGCATGAACAACAGGTACCCGGTATTGAAGGGTTCGTGCTTGGCACATGAAGCTGCAAGGGCATAGTCAGCTGCTTCCAGAGCCTCGTTATACATACCGCGAGTAAGGTATCTGTTACAGAGTTCGAAAGCGCACTGGGCTGCATTGGGCCTGGTCCTGACGGCATTCTCCAATACCTCAAGGGATCTGTCCTCATTACCAAGCTCTCTTTCGAACAGGCACTCAGCGTAGTCTGCCCTCTCGTCGTAGGGAATGTTCGCCTTGAACCTGGCGATAAGATCCCTGCATTCGGTCTCGAACCCTGCTGCATCGGTATTGGTCATGAACTCTATGGAGAAGAGATATGCACGCCAGTTCCACTTTTTCCCGGGGAGCTTTATCTTGAGTTCTTCATAGGCAGCTGCTGCCCCTGTCTTATCGCCCAAGTCCATCAGGAAGGCAATCCTGTCTGCCAGGAGATCGGCATTGTCAGGAAATCTGTTAAGCCCCTTCACTGTGATCCTGACGGCATATTCGGGATCGTCTCTATGCATGGCATTTACCGCTTCATTGTGGTAATCGTCTGCATCCTTGAACCCTTCGTCCGGGGGGTCACAGTCGATGTCGATGGTATCATCGTCATCGCCTAATACATCGGCATAAAGATCGAAATCCTCGTCCTCTTCCCCTGACACCTCATCTGCCTGCTCTGTATTGCCGGTCTTGGCATCCTCGAGCAGTTTCTTGATCATGTCTAATGTGAGTTCTTCACCATTCTGTTCTTCATCATTCTTGTTGTCCGGTCTTAAATTCTCGTCGTCTCTTACTGCCATGAAAAACTCCTTCCGTTAAGCAGAGAGCATCAACCCCCGCTGCCTGTATATAACAAGCAGCTCCTGTATCTGTTCTCTGCGGTCTAAAATTGTGATAATCCATAGCTTGCACACGATATGTCATCCGTTCACACCTATTTTGTGCAGGCAAAAGAAAAGGGACTCGAAAGTCCCTTAACCGTTATTCTTGTTCGTTTTGCCTACGTTTCTTAACTATGGTTATAGTCAATACCGGAACAGCAATGCATATGAGCACAAGACCGGAATAGAGTTTAAGCCTGTAGCTTATGCTGTCTTCACCTGTTCTTACCACCAGATCGGTCGAAGTAGGATCGCCTGTTGCGGGAGCAGAGTTCTCAGCAGCAGGTGCTTCAGGTGCAATGGTGGGCGTAGCAGGTATTGTGGGTGTTACTGCCGGCTCATCTGCAGCCTTGTAGGTATTAGTAAATACTATTTCCTGAGCATCCCGGGTATCTCCGTCGGCTGACAGCTTGATAAGTGAATAGCTTGCAACAAGAGATGCATCAATATCCCTAACAGTTACGATGACGATATATTTAGTTGCGTCATATTCAAAGCCTTCGGCGCTTCCTGAAACTTCAGTGCAGTAATAGGTATATGTACCGGTCTTGGTAAACTCGATAGGATCGAAGGATACCGTGCCCTGTCCTGTAACTGTCTTGGTCTGTATGACATTCTGATCGCTGTCTGTAAGGTTAAATCTGAAGACTTCAGCAGGTGCGTTTGAGCCGGAAACAGTCTTACTTACATCAAGGGTAAGATCTGCAGGCGCTGCCTTATAAGTATTGGTAAAAACAGCTTCGCCTCCCTGATATGTAGCATTAGCTACAAGAGCTCCAGCTCCGTTATCTGTTACATCAACTGTGACAGTATATTCCTTATTGTCGTATGTAAAGCCGGCAGATCTGCCCTGAACTTCTCTTATGATATATTCATGAGATCCCACCTGGGAATATGTCAGATCGTCAAAGTAAACAAGACCTGCGCCCTCTCTCGAAGCTCTGGAGATAACACTGCCTGTATTAGGATCTACAAGCTCGAAGTTAAGCGTTGCCTGGGGGATGCTGTCTGTCAGATCGTTTATTACCTTACGCGCTCTTATAGTAACGCTGCAGTCAGCAGGATCGTAGGTATTGGTGATCGTGATCTCAGGCACAGCGCCGTAATCTACCGTTGCATCAAGATTGCCCCCGAGATCATTTACCGTGATGGTTACAGGATATTCTGAGGTATCGTAGATATAGCCTGCATCACTGCCCTGTGTCTCAGATACCGTGTAATCGTAAGTGCCTACTCTCGTAAAACTGAGCTGGTCAAATGTCACATTACCGGCACCTCTTATCTGCCTGGTATCGACAGTATTGCCTGAACCGTCCTTAAGAGTAAATTCGAATTCAGCAACAGGTGCACTTCCCGAGGTATCGTTTATTACCTTGGTAAGAGATATCGTTGCAAGAGCTGCCGCAGGCTCGTAAACATTAGTAAATGTTATATCAGTTCCCTCGGCTCCGTTTATCTCAACATCTGCATCAAGTCTTGCGAGGGCAACATTGTCAGATACCTGTATCACAATATCGTACCGGGCAGGATCGTAGGTGATACCTGCTTCGCTTCCGCGCTGCTCTACTACCGTATAGTTATAAGTTCCTGATGTATCGAAGCTCAAAGGTGCGAAAGAAGAGCTGCCTGTAAGACCAGAAGTCGTGACTGTTATCTGCTGTATTACAGCATCTGAGCTGTCTCTTAACTCAAATGTATAGTCCCCGTCCAAAGCGCTTCCGGATACATCGGTAATGTTCTTTATAACGTTCAGGGTAACATCAACGCCTGCCTGGGCAAAGCTGTTTGTCACCTGAACCGAAGTGGCCGAAGCTGAGGCGCCATAAGATACCGAAGCTACAAGTGATCCCTGATAGTTATCTGTAACAGTGACAGTTACGGCATACTCATTGACATCGTATGTAAATCCGGCAACGCCTGTATCCTTCTCCTTAACGGTATAGTTATAAACACCTACCGAATCGTATGTTATCCCGTCAAAGCTTACAGTCCCACTGCCTCCCGTAGTAGTTACAGTCTGGCTGTCAATAAGCGAATTGTCATGATATAACTCCATAGTGAAGTCTGAATCGGCACCGGGAACATACCCTGATACAGTCTTGCTTACATTGATGGCAGATGTTACAGGTGCCGGAGTATAGGTATTGGTTATCGTGCCGCTGTTTGTATATGTTACCTGGGTTGCGAGAGTTCCGTCACCGTTATCCGTTACCTTGACCGTTGCCGTGATATCGCCTGACGAACGCATATAACTTGGCAGGGTATCAGTCTCCGTGATGGTATAAGTATATGTCTTGCCTATATCGTCCTGATCGTATTCTATGGATGCAAAACCAACTGTCTGGTGATCCTTGTCTGCTGTCTTGGTATCAAGAGTATTGCCGGTTGCATCATCTATCAGATCAAAGCTGAAGTTGTCCGTATCCTGCCAGGGTCTTCCGTTTAAGACCTTGGTAACAGACAGATCCACAGATCCTTCTGCAGTATAAGTATTCTTGATAATACCGTCATTAGTATATGTAACGTTTGCAACCAGGCCCTCGTTAGCATTTTGCGTGACACTTACCGTAGCAATGACATCTGCAGATTTGTCTATTCCGGGCGGCAGCGGATCCGTAGTCTCCGATATCCTGTAGGTATAGTCTCCTATGCTGGTAAACATCAGGTCACCGAAGCTTGCCGTACCGTCAGCAGACAAGGTTACAGTATCTATTACATTATCCTCATCGTCATATAGAGTGAATTCATAGGATTCACCGGTCTGCCAGTCTCTACCGACCAGATCCTTGGTAATGCTTATCGTTGCCATTGCCGCATTATACTGGTTATTGAAGTTAATAAATGTGACACTGGGATCCGGGGTGGTAAAGGTTTCGTCAGTATAGTATGTCTTTCTGAGCCATATATCAGTACCGGACCTGTAGAGCTCACCGGTAAAATAATAGACCCTGCCGTCGTATACGGTTGTTATTCCTGTAGCTGTATCCGTATATGAATAAGTCCCGTCGCTGTTCAGAGTTGCGCCATCCGGAATAACTTCACTAACCGAATATCTGAAGGTCTTGCCTATAAGCGCTTCTGCTTCAGTCCTGCTGAAATCACCGAAGTTTACATTACCGTCCATTGCATTTCCTACGGTAAGCTCCTTATATGCTCCGAGAGCATCAGATCCTGTAGTTATGCCTGACCAGTAAACATCGGGATCGAGCTCACTTCCGCCTGCCGGCATTATGGCTGCCTGTCCCTGATCGTCCTCATATCCGCGGAGGGTAAAACGGTAGTCATTCTCATCAAGTGTTCCGCCATGGAGGACCTTGTGTCCTGAGAAATCGTATGTATTGATCAGGTTGTACTTGATAAAGAGATTTGACCTGTTATTACCTCTCTCGAGATAGAAGAAGTCTAATGTATGATAAGTCCCGCTCCTGAATGTATTGCCGTCCCATTGGGATTCATCGAAATCCGTCTTCTGGACCGCCTCAAATACGTCCCTGAGATAATAGTTTCCCCTTATGCTCGTTCCGTTTATCGATCCGCCTGAATCACATGTTATCTCACCGGTAGCAAAATTGATTGTGGTCGAAACAGCATTGTGAACTCCGCCAAGATCAGATACCAGGACTCCGTCAACATAGATCCAAACATCGTCATCTCCCCGGAAGGAGAACTCCATGTCATTATACTCACCTGCAGAGTTTACCACCTGACCATCAGTAGGGATCGAGAAATCCTCGATCTGCATATGCATGCCAAGGTAGTGATCGTATTTATTAATATTGTTATGTTCAGTCTGATCAAAAGGGAAGAATCCATGATAATTATTGTTATTGTTCTCATAGCTGTAAACATTAAATCTGCCGTTATCATATACAGCTCTTTCCACATCTGAATCAAAAGAATAAAATCCGTCTTCGTCTACTACAAACAGTTCATTAACATCTTCGTAGGAGTCTTTGCCTACATGCTCATAAGAAGGATCAAAAAGATAGGCAAGAGACTCATTCTTTACGGAATCGAAGAGCTCAGGTGCTTCCATTTGTATAGGAATGAGCTGGTAGTCACCCTCTACTGTATAATACAAGGCCTGTGCTTCATGGGTCTGTTCCACCCAGGTCTTAGGGTTTATCAATACGACTCCGGGTCCCGGCACCCCGTGTACATATGTTGAATTTGTATCAATAATATACCTATACTCTTCTTTTACCCCATCCCCATCAGCATCATAGTCAAATTTATTCTTAGAACCATTGATGATCAAATTATAAGTGGGGTTAGTATCTCCATAAACATTCTTGTAGTTACTCGCATTATTAGAAGCGACAGGATAACCGTCATTACCAAGACGGTTTAATACATAACCTCTCCATCCATTACCTACATAACTGTTTTGGCCGTCAGTATTTGCCCTGGAAAAGAAACGAAATAAATGACAATAACCTTCCTGGCGGTCCCCGTTCTGAACGAAATTGATGCCCGAGGTTGCATTATAAGCATAAGTGTAATCGCCTCTAGCTCTGGCTGCATCAAAATTAAGCTCTTCTGTCTCATGGAGCCCGTCCGCGTCTTCGTAAAACAGGCTGTAGTCAAAGAGGTCTATCTTTACGCCTGCAGGATTTGCGACGGTATCTATTGTATCGGCAGCCAAGACTGGCGCCTCTTCATGCCTGTAATACAGAGATACCCCTGAAACAAGCACGGCAACCAGCATTGCAACGATTATCTTGCTAATAAGCTTATTATTCACGATCGCAACTTCCTATAAATGTAAATAGTAATTGATTATATTCTACTCTCCTTTTACAGAAAATAGGAGTCAATATCATTACATTACTAATAAGAAATGACGATCACTTATGGGTATATTGCTACGAATGCCCCTTAAGCTGCATCTTCCTGTCTTTCTTACAAAAGCTCCCGTCACATATAATGCCATTAAGTATAACGCTTAAAATGTGACGGGAGGCTCTGCCTTTTTCTCTATCTGAACCTGACTGTTACCTTGAATTCGTCCTCAGATGACACAAGATCCATCTTGTATCCCAGTATGTCAAGGTCGCTGTCTGCTATAGCAAGCCCGAGACCGGATCCGCTCTGCCCTCTTGACCTATCCCCTTTGACAAAAGGTTTACGGAGCTCTTCCGGGTTTTCCGCCTTTGCATCTGTCTTATTGGTGATAGTAAGAGTCTTATCCCCTATGACTATATCCACCGGGCTTTGAGCGCTCCTGTACCTTGAGCAGTTTGACAGGAGATTATCTATTGCCTGCCTCAGGATATTTCTGTCTGTATTAAGCTTTATATCTTCCCCATTGATATTTGCGGCCATATCCGGATAGGACTTAAGACTTTCTTCCAGAAGTGCCTTGAGACTGAACTCTTCTTTGTTTACCGTAACCTCACCATTCTCGCCCCGGGATAGTTCCAGGATCTGTCCGATCTTCCGGTCCAAGGATTCCACATGTTCATTTATCCTGGCAAGGTACGAGGAAGCCTTTTCCGGGCTTGCCTCAATGCTCTCCGTATATGCCATAAGTGCTGCAAGAGGGGTCTTAAGGTCATGAGCCATGGCTTCAGTAGTCTTGCGCCTGTATTCAAAGATCTCCCAGACGGCCTTGTCCTTACTATATCTGATGGCTGTAAGGATCCCGGAGATCGCGAAGGTCAGGATAAGACATATAACGATTATGAAGCAGCATGTCCACGGCGCAACATCGAAGGGACCTCCTATATCACCCTGGGTATAAGCCATATACCATTCATGCGTGGTATCGTTGATCTCAGATTCTGAGAAAACGCTCCTGTAATTATCTTCGCCGGCGGAAACATAATAGGAATCGTATACAGCATCGCTGATGCCTTCACAGTAGCTGAAGAAGAATAATTCAGCGCACTTAACATCCGTAAGATCCACGTATTCATATCCTGAGACATCCTCCGGCGTCAGATCGTATGTATAAGCCTCATTTTCTTCGAACGCGCCGTAAGATACACAGACTATGCCGGGCATAAAGGTGTGGGTATCTTTGTTAATATAGACAGATTCAAATCTGATCTGCTGCCAGCTGCTGCTAGACAGTTCCTCAGCAATTACATCTCCCCAGGAATGCACCCTATTCATATCGGGAGCATATATCTCCTTGCCCGCTACTTCGTTCAGACGCTCTATATAAGAAATGTCCCTTATAGAGTAGCACCCTTTCATGTCCGAATTTGTGATTATAAGGTAAGCTGCATTTTCATCAGCTTTGTACACCTTGTCTCCGATATGGACTTCGGCACCGTTAGGTCCTATCTCCTGAAACATATTCATCCTCATATTTAGCATATATTCACGATCTTTATATTCTTCGCTGTCAGGAGATGTATTAGCAAGTTCGATTGCAGCTTCTGCTATATTGTCCAGGTAGTCTTGAGTCTCGCTCATCAACTGATTGGAGATAATAGCATAGTACATATAGATGACATAGATCGAGATCAGCGTGAATAATCCCAAAAGCACCAGGAACCTAGGTGCAAAGATATCAAACACCCTTGGTTTTTTTACAGTTTTTCTCCCCATAATGATTCCTCCTCTAAACGATCTTATAACCGCCTCCTATGACGGTCTTGATTACGTCCCCGCAAGGTCCTAAAGCTTTGCGCAATTTCTTGATGTGGCTGTCAACGACTCTGTCAGAACCTGCAAAATCGATTCCCCACACAAGATCCAAAAGCCTGCTCCTTCCGAGGACCATTCCTTTGTTCTCCATGAGAACCTTTAGAAGGAAGTATTCCTTGGGTGCAAGATCTATCTGCCTGCCATCTGCCGTAACCTCCATCTTTAGAGGATACAGCCTGATATCTCCACACATAAGGACTGTCTCTTTGTCTTTCTGCGCGCCGGTCCTATTCAGCAGCGCGAGACATTTTGCGTAGAGCACCTTGAGCGAGAAGGGCTTGACCACATATTCATCAGCTCCCACCTCATATCCTCTCAGGATATTGTCCTCATTACCCAGGGCGGTAATGAAGATCACCGGGGTGTCACCCTGCTGTCTTAAGGTCTTACAGATCTCAAAACCGCTTGCGCCCGGGAGCATGATGTCCAGTATTGCAAGATCGTACTCATTATCCTGAATGAGCTTAAGAGCGTCTATTCCGCTTGATGCCTGAAACACTTCGAAATCCCCCTTCTGCCTGATAAAATCAGCCATCAGACAAAGGAGCTCTTCTGCGTCTTCAACGATCAGGATCTTAGCCATACCGAATACCTCCTTGATGCAATGCTACTACCCTCATGTGTCCTTTGTATGCCCACAAAAATATTTTACAGCAATATGCTATAATCATGTTAAAAATCAAGGAAGTATCCTTTATGAAAGAATCCAAAACAGCCACTACTCTCCGTATTATCTTTACTATTTTGCTGGTCCCTCTAACAGGTGTTGTATCTATTGCTGTGTTTCTGGCAGCGACCCTCTTCAGTTCCGCCTACTGGAGGAGTGTTATCTTTACTGATGACATAAGAGAATCCCTGGCAGACGATATATGGGACGACAGTGACAGGTTCTATCTGGATCAGCTGGATCTCAGTTCCAAAGAAGAAGATAAGATGAAGAATGAGCTCATAGACATTATCGCAGACGAGATGTTCGACGCTTTAAAGAACGAGGATTACGAGGTTGACAGAGACCGCCTGGATGATTTCTTTGATGAATATAACTATATAGACGTTCTCAAAGACCAGGGTTATTCCTCACGTGAGATCGAGAGGCAGAAGGATGACATGTATGAGGAGATCGACGATAAGCTGGAAGAAGCTTTCACAGATCCTGAGGCCTACGAAGTCCTCCATATGATCTCCCAAAGCTACCATAACTGGATCAAGATAACGATAGCTCTTGCCGTGGTCATATTAGCCCTTATGGCTGTAATGATCGCAACACATAGGAACAAGCTGTTACCTGTAAGATCCTTAGGTATCGCCATCACCATATCAGAGGGTACTAATCTTAGCGCAGCATCCGCCTTCCTTGGCATCATCACCGCAGCTATGAATGAAGCAGCAGAAGATGAAATGGAGGAATTTATAGCGCAGGCATTCACCAGATTTACAGGTCATATGCTCCTCGCTTTCTTTATACTGCTCGTAATAGGAATCATCATAACAGTAGTCTCTTCAAGACTTATAGATGCCATGAAGAGAGTAGAATCCGATGAAGTATATACTGAACCCGGATTAGAATAAACTATTGACAAGCCACCTTGGGGTGTGCTATCCTAACGTTCACATATGGGCCGATGCCCTGACGGATCATTGAACTTTAGTAGGTGTATTAACTATGCCTATTTGAAGGTCCGTCAGGACACCGGCCTTTTTGTTTTGGCCATAGTTCCTGATGATCGCACCTTGACAACTGAATCCACGATAAGGTAGGCTGGCCGGCCCTCTACAGGGAATAAGCTTTACCAAAGTGGGGTTTATTTTTTTACTATCAGGAGGTCAAAATGAAAAAGATAACAAATATAACAACAATCTCAGCAATAAACACAAGAACGGAAACTGACGATTACTACGACAGCGAATATGTGGCAAGAAGCGTAGCAGATAGATTCATTAACTCTTCGCTTATCCTGGATGAGGGTTCATTCCTCGGTATCCAGATATCTGCGGATAACATATG
>AUXO015913629.1_pt1 | contig 11904 bp, 6 predicted proteins | sample 768731 | NCBI WGS metagenome assembly AUXO01 (sample SAMN02715735, study PRJNA202380) | gut metagenome | biome: sheep rumen | host: Ovis aries | place: New Zealand: Palmerston North | reverse complement strand
CAGATGTAAGGCTGCACAGATAGCCGCCGAAGAGATCGGCAGGGTAAGTGCCATTCCCACAACTACAGATACAACTATTCCCATAAGCAGTGGCTGAAGCTCTGTTGCCCACATAACGAGGTCTCCAACCTTGCTTGCAGCCGATCCGATAGGTGGTGCAATCAGCCAGGAAAGGAAAACACCTACTCCTATTGTCACAAGAGGAGTTATAAGAATATCTACCTTTGTTTCCTTTGAAACAGCCTTTCCTATTTCAGCAGTAATGATTGCTATAAACAGAACCGCAAGAGGGCCTCCCGCTCCGCCCAAAGCATTTGAAGCAAAGCCGACTGAAATCATCGAAAAGAGTACAAGAGGCGGACATTTAAGTGCATATCCAATGGCGGTCGCCATAGCCGGTCCACTCAACGCAAATGGTATACCACCCACTGTGTACTTTACACCGGCAACCTCTGCTACAGGCTTATTTAAAAAGCCTATATCAAACTGTGTACCGATGGTATTGATGATAGTTCCGATAAGAAGGGAACAAAATAGTCCCTGTGCCATTGCTCCAAGGGCATCGATTCCGTATCTCTTAAGAGATATCTCGATATCCTTTCTCTTGAGAAAAGCCTTAAAGCCCTTCTGAGTTGCCTGAGTTGTCTGCTCAGTCTCTTTTTTTTCTGTGTTACTCATAATTTTTCCACTCCGTTTTATAAAATATCAAGCGCTATAGTGTTCATTTATCAGATCACTCTGCGCTCATTCTCCTGATAATCTCCATACACATTCTGGATGTATGGTAAGGACATTTCCATTCATCGACAATATTCATTGACCTGTCTGGGGTAAGGTCTTCGAAGAGCTCGTTAAACCACTCTCCTCCATCTCTTTTATCGACGAAGTATTTATCACAGACATCCCACACTGCTTCCGCCGCCTTCAAATATCCATTTACTTCAGGATTATCATCACCGCCATGCTTCTGATAATAATTAACGAAGCCTATGATTGCCTCAGCCTGTACCCACCATATCCTCTTTGTATTCACGACTCCCTTTTCACATTCATTAAGCATGGAGCCATCCTCTGAAATTGCGGTATTGTAAATCGTTTCGGCAAGCAGATCCGTAAGTCTCTTAAGCTTTGGAAGGCTGTCACCTATATAGTCATCATCAAGAACCTCAAGTGTCCTGTCTATCAGCCACGAAGCCTCTATATCATGTCCGTATGACCATAGGTCTATGATAGGGTTAAAGTCTTTATCGAAGAACACCTCAAGCCTGTCTTTTCCCTGATATATCGTATCAGCAAAGCAGTCCAAAACCTTTTCTATCTTCTCCTGGACCTTACCCAGATATTCATCTGAGTCCTCAAGTCCACACTCCATATACTCAGTATCCGCAGGCCCATACTTTAAAACCTTGAACAGAACTGTATATGCTTCCATGATATGAAGAGCCGTGTTCATAGTCCTTGTAGCCATTACACCGTTTTCAGAGAGCTTTTCATTTGAGGAAGGCTTAAAGTCTATATCTAAAGCCTCTATATAACCTCCGTCATCAGTGAAATGGTTTTCTATCACATCGTAAACATCAAGCGCAAGCCTCAGGGCTTCCTCGTCACCTGTCGCTTCATAATAGGTTGCAAGTGCATATATAGCAAAGGAATGATTATATGAATGCTTCTGTGTATCAGATGGTTTTCCGTCAAATGTAACTGACCAGTATACTCCTCCTCTTTCCTTGTCAAAGCATCTGTCTCTCAAGAAAACATATGCATGCTTTGCATACTCAAGATATTTCATATCTCCAAGCGTAAGATAAGCTTCGGAGAAGGACCAGAGTATCCTGCTTGTCAGGATCACACCCTTATCAGCGTCCTTATGAACCGAAAGCTCGGGATCAACTACGCCATAAAAACCACCATTATCCTCATCCTTCAGCTTCATCCAGAACGGAAGAATGCACTCTGTAAGATTCTTTTTAACTGATTCTGCTAACAAATTATGTAAACCTCCTTGCTGCACCAAAAAATCATTGAATCCAATTTATTCATCCAGTATCGTGTGTTCTGTCTTAACTATCGCTCTCGGAAGCGAATCCTTTGAATTCTTCCAGTCTGCTTCTTTATTACGATAATCATGCTTATCAATAAACCACGAAACATCTCCATTTACTCGTTCCATATTTTCAAAATAAACATCATTCAGAGCCTTAGTGAACTCATCATACTGACTCTGATTCAGATGCTCGGCCCCCTTGTCATAAAGGATTCCATAATGATATGTACAAAATCCCTTCGAGTTCTTCAGCTTTTCCTTGAACTCAGGATCCTTCTTCCACATATGAAAAATAGTATGCACATATCTCTCAAAAACCGGAACAATCCTCTGACAAACAAAGCAGTTTGACTCAAGCTCTTCGATATACTTGACAACAGGAGACTTATCCTTCTTTCTTGAAAGAAATCCCTTTGCAACTGGTTTATCCTTATTCGCAAGACTCCTAAGCTCCTTGTTAGTCTTGTTCATATGGGTATTCAGCATCAGTGCAACACCGAGCTTATTCTTATCCGCATACATCATTTTGATGTGCTTTGGACAAAATCCCAGCTTATCGGTCATCTCACGATTATCATCCTCCATATAGCTCGGACCCATAGTGAACTCAATTGCATTTTGCTCCAGCTCCTTAGCCATGAGGCAAAGAGGGCATTCACAGTCCGCAGCAAATGCATCATTTACAGGAATTGTATATAGTTGTTCAGCCATATATCTCCCAACTTTCTTTTATTTTTGTTTCTTAGCTCGAATACGCTTAATAAGCTTTGTGATCTCAACAATAGGAATAATGAGAAATGCAATCCCTACCGCTACTCCAAATTCCTTCAGGCTGATAGGACTGAAGGAGAATTTATCTCTCAAAAATGGCACATATAGAATAACAACTGTAAGTGTAAGTGCAAGTGCAAGTGTTCCCCAAAGTATCTTGTTCTGTTTCTTCAGCTTAAATATCGACTCTGTTCTTGAACGCATATTGAAGCTGTGGAATACCTCTACAAGTGAAAGTGTAAGGAACGCCATAGTCATTCCGTCAGCAGAAGTCTTGATCGTCCATGAACCGCTCTCCATATAGTCACCTACCAGATATGAGATTACTGTAAGTAACGCTATAACAAATCCATGAATAACGATATCAAGTCCCATGCCACCCGCAAATATACCTTCAGTCTTATCTCTAGGCGGTTGCTTCATAGTATCAGCCTCTGCTGCTTCCATCCCGAGTCCAAGTGCCGGGAAGCAGTCTGTGATAAGATTGATCCAAAGCAGATGTGCAGGCTTAAGTATAGTGAAATTCAGTATAGTTGCAATAAGTATCGCAATTACCTCAGCAAGGTTTGATGAGATAAGGAACTGAATTGACTTACGTATATTGTCATATATCCTTCGTCCCTCTGCCACTGCAGCAACAATAGTCGCAAAATTGTCATCAGTAAGAATCATATCAGCAACATTTTTAGTAACATCAGTTCCGGTAATACCCATACCAACACCGATATCAGCTGACTTGATAGAAGGAGCATCATTAACACCGTCACCGGTCATTGCAGTAACCTTGCCCTTCTTCTTCCATGCATTTACAATTCTAACCTTGTGCTCAGGCTGAACTCTGGCATAAACAGAGTAGTCTGCAACATGCTCCATAAAGTACTCGTCAGAGAGCTCTTCAAGCTCTGAACCTGTTATTGCTTCGTAGGTTACAGGATTTCCATTTTCATCAACACCGTTTAATATTCCAAGCTCACCTGCAATAGCCACGGCTGTATCTCTGTGGTCACCTGTGATCATAATAGGACGGATACCGGCCTTGCGGCACTCACCTATAGCAACTTTTACCTCAGGTCTTATTGGGTCGATCATTCCGTCAAGACCCACATAAATAAGTCCCTTCTCGAGAACCTCCGGCGAATAGTCTGTAGGCTCCTTGTCATATTTACGATATCCGAGAGCAAGTACTCTTAAGGCCTGATCGGCCATTCTCTTGTTCTCGACCTTAATATCATTTTCTACTTCAGGTGTAAGCTCAAGGATCTGTCCATCCTTGAGGTAATGTGTACACTGTGCAAGCACACAGTCAGGCGCACCCTTTGTGAACTGTACAAATCCACTCTCAGGATCCTTATGAACGGTAGTCATCATCTTTCTGAGAGAATCAAATGGAGCTTCACCGATTCGTTCATATGTATCCTTAAGAACCCCCTTAGGCATTCCATTCATAGCAGCATCAGTAACAAGCGCACACTCTGTAGCCTCTCCGACAGCCTTGTCTGTCTCCCACTCAGCATCGCAGCAAAGAGCCATACCGATAACAAGAATGCGCCCATCATCTGAAGGTATCTCCTTCTTCTCTTCACCGCCGGTCTTAAAGGAGCCGTCTCTTACATTTACATGCTCAACAACAGTCATCTTGTTCTGTGTAAGAGTACCTGTCTTATCTGAACAAATGATCTGTGTACATCCGAGAGTCTCAACTGCAGTCAGCTTTCTGATGATTGCATGCTTCTCTGACATACGAGTTACTCCCAGGGAAAGAAGCACGGTAACAACTGCGGCGAGTCCTTCCGGAATGGCAGCAACTGCAAGTGAAATAGCGATCATAAATGTATCAAGGAACACATCTCTTGTAAGAGGAGTTCCGTTCACAAGGCATCTGCCTATATTAAGTCCAAATATAACTACACAGATAATGATGACCATAACTGTAAGGATCTTGGAAAGCTCCTTCAGCTTTAACTGAAGCGGAGTCTCCTCATCACCTGCCTGAGACAGCTGATCAGCTATCTTACCCATCTCTGTGTCCATACCTGTTCCGACTACAACAGCCTTGCATCTTCCGTACTGAACAGATGAACCCATATATACCATATTGGCTCTGTCGCCAAGAGGAATATCCGTAGCCCCTCCAAGCTCCAGTTTATCTGCGGATTTATCTGACGGAACAGACTCTCCGGTAAGTGCAGCCTCCTCAACCTTGAGAGAAGCAGCTTCTATAATACGTGCATCAGCAGGAACAGCATCTCCCGCTTCCATTGTGATTATATCTCCGGGAACGAGTTCAGCAGCCGGAACTACCATCACCTGACCACCTCTTATAACCTTTGAAGTGGCTGCTGACATCTCCTGAAGTGCAGCTATTGCAGACTCAGCCTTTGACTCCTGATAAACTCCGAGAACTGCATTCACAATAACTACCGAAAGAATAATTACAGTATCAGCAATACTGTCATTACTAAGTATAGCCGTAACTGCAGAAATGATAGCAGCAACGATAAGTATAATCGTCATCGGCTCACATAATTCCTTGAAGAACTTCTTGATGACACTTTCCTTTTCTTTCTCTACGAGCTTATTCTCGCCATATTTTTCCAGACGATTTTTTGCCTCCTCCTGAGACAGTCCACCAGGCGTAGTCGCCTGCTCTTCTAAAACCTTTCCAAAGCTTTCCAAATAGTATTTCATCGTTTGTTCCCTTTTATCGTTTTCTTTTTTATCGTTTATTATTATCGTTTATTATCACTTATCATCATAGACTATTAACATTTTTTATTAGCATCGTTAGTTAACATCCATCAGATAATATAGAACCACTGCTTGTCATCTTCGTTAGTATTCTTTTCAAATGCCTTTCCATCAAACTTCAGCTCCTGATTTGCTACATGAACCTTGGTTCCTGCAGGAACAGACTTTGTAAGGAATACATTACCTCCGATAACAGAGCCCTCACCTATTACGGTATCTCCGCCAAGTATAGATGCACCCGAATAGATAGTTACATTATCCTCAATGGTCGGATGACGTTTTTTATCGATGAGCCCTCTTCCGCCTCTTGTTGAAAGCGCTCCGAGAGTAACACCCTGATATATCTTTACATTTTCTCCGATAACAGTAGTCTCTCCGACTACAACTCCGGTTCCGTGATCGATAAAGAAGTACTTTCCTATAGTTGCACCCGGATTGATATCAATTCCCGTCTTGCTGTGTGCTATCTCAGTCATAACACGCGGAAGTATAGGAATTCCGAGCTGATACAGAACATGCGCATACCTCTGTACAGAAATAGCAAAAAGTCCCGGATAAGCTATTATTATCGCATCCTTGGATTCTGCTGCAGGATCACCCACATAGAGAGCCTCAATATCCGTATCCAGATACTCTCTTATCTCAGGGAGCTTCTTCATAAACTGCACAGTGCAATCCTCTGCAAAAGTTCTTATCTCCTCTTCAGACTTGCCCTTCATTCTTTCATCAAAATGCAAGGCAAGCGCTATCTGTTTATTAAGGTTATATGCTACATCCTCAGTAATAGACGCAATTGTTGTACTGAGGTTGTATATCCTGTAGGTCCTGTCGACATAGTAACCGGCATAGACAATCCTGTTAAGCTTATAAATGATCTCCTTGACATCATCCCTTCCCGGCTGACCGAAGATATCCTGCTTATCAATAGGACGTCCTTTTTCATAATCAGCCACAATATCCGAGATAATTTCTGATATATTGTCACAAATCAGTTTTCCCATTCTAAATCCTTTCCCAAATAAACCTGCGGATTCCAAAAATCTAACTAAATAATTATCACATAGCAACAAACAAGTTGCAAGAAAAAAAATAAATAAAAAATGAAGTCGCAAGCCCGTTGCGACCTCATTCTACATACCATATTTAATATATAGTATTATTAATAAAAACCCGATTATGCTATAAGCTTTCTGAGCTCATCTACAAGCTCAGGTATAGTTGCTTCAAAGTCAACTCCATACCATGGCTTTGCAGGATTATCCAAAGTAACCTGAATAGTCTTCGCAGTGTAATCAGCAGCAAGCTTAAATGCATCGTTCAGACTAAGGCCTCTGGTAAGTGCACCAACAGATACGCTTGCAAAGATATCTCCTGTTCCGTGGAATGCAGCATCTATACGATTATTCTCATAAGCAATTGTCTCACCTGTAACTGTATCAAGTCCGTACACGCCAGTTTTGCCATCATTAAATGCAATACCAGTAAGAATAACCTTCTTTGCCCCGAGCTTAGTAAGTTTCTGAAGGAGCTCATCTATATAAGCCTTATCATAATCCTCCTTATACTCTGTATCAGTCATGAAGCACGCCTCTGTAAGATTTGGCACAATGATATCAGCCTCTCCGCAGAGTCCGGCATTCAGCTTAGCATATTCCAGATCAAATGCAGGATACAGCTTTCCATTATCAGCCATAACAGGGTCAATGAAAATCAGGGTGTCATCACCACCAAAGTCCGCAAATATCTTCTTAGCAATCTCTATCTCCTCTGCAGATCCGAGATAACCTGTATAAATCGCATCGAACTTAACATTCTGACTCTTCCAATGCTCAGTAATAGGGATTAGCTGATCCGTCAGATCCTTTACAGTGAAGTCCGGAAACATCGTGTGAGTTGACAGCACTGCTGTCGGAAGTATGGTAGTTTCAACTCCCATAGCTGATATGATTGGAAGTGCAACTGTTATTGAGCACTTTCCCAGACAAGAGATATCCTGAATTGTCAGTATTCTTTTCATAATAATAAAACCTCCTATGAAAACGATGAGACAACATGCGCCCGTTATCTCAAATTGATAGCACGTATTGTCTCACATCTCTGACATTCTTTAAATAGTCAATTTTGACATTTTTAATAAGGTCAGTTAGAATATTAGTGCTGATGAATTAGTATCAAGGAGGAAATGTCATGCTATCCTATTCACTAAGTGAAAAATCAAAAACACCGCTATATGAACAGTTGTACCAGCTGATCCGAGATGATATTCTAGAAAACAGACTAAAGGCTGATTCTATCCTTCCTTCAAAAAGAAATCTGGCTGATCATTTATCGATAAGCGTTATGACAGTTGAAAACACATACAATCAGCTTCTGTCTGAAGGATATATCTATTCAAAGCCAAGACGTGGTTACTTTGTGAGTGAAGTAATAGAATACCCCGTTGCAAAACAGTCTATGGGTATTCAGTCATCAAAAGACACATATAAAAAGAAAAACCAAACAGGATTAATTAATGAAAAAAAGCCTGCTGTTTACTATGCAGACTTTACTTCAAATGCAACTGATCCAGCCAGTTTTCCATTCGCCACATGGGCAAAAATCCACAGGCGTATACTGTCAGAAGAACAAAGCAAGCTGATGGAGAATTCCCCTTCAAACGGAATATACGAATTAAGAGCAGCGATATCTGACTATCTAAATGCATTTCGCGGAATAGACGTTAACCCTAATAACATCATAGTAGGTGCCGGAACCGAAACTATCTATCCTCTTCTTATTCAGCTGCTTGGCTATGATAAGCTCTACGGAACCGAAGACCCCGGTTATGAAAAAATATATAAAACTCTTATATCAAATGGAATAAAGGTTGAAAAAATACCTATAGATGATCAAGGAATAATTCCTTCAATTCTAGAAGAAAAGAACATAGATATCGTTCACATCACTCCATCGCACCATTTTCCTACAGGAATAACCATGCCCGTCAACCGACGTTATCAGCTCCTAAACTGGGCATATGATAATGACAAGCCATCAAATGCACGTTACATCATCGAAGACGATTACGATAGCGAGTTCAGACTCTCAGGGCTACCTATCCCATCACTTCTAAGCACGGATAAAAACGAACGAGTTATCTATATGAATACATTTACAAAGAGCCTTGCATCTACTATTCGTATAAGCTATATGGTTTTGCCTGACCACCTTATGAAAGAATACTACGAAAGACTCTCCTTCTATTCCTGTCCTGTTTCAACCTTTGAGCAGCTTACACTAGCAAGGTTTATAACTGAGGGATACTACGAAAAACATATCAATCGCATGCGTACCACATCAAAGAAAAAGCGCGATATACTACTTAAAACAATAAAATCCGGACCACTTGCCGATGTTTCCGAAATCAGAGAAGAACAATCCGGATTACATTTTATAATCAATTTGAGACTCAACATAAAAGACAAAGAACTCATACAGCTGTGCAAAGAAAAAAGCATAAAAATCGCAGCTGTATCTCCTCATTCATTCATGGTCAATTATTCATCAATTCCACTTGAACGAATCGAGAAAGCGGTAAATATAATCGCATCTCTGATTGGTAATTAATCAGAACAGCCGTAAAAAAAGCTGCAGAGCATAAGCCCTGCAGCTTCTTATTTTGTTATTCTTTGTTATCTTGACCTTCTCTTACGGATGATAACGAATACCACTCCTGCAAGTGAAAGAACCATGACAACTATGATAGGTACAACATTCATGCTGTCGCCTGTATTTACTGTTGTAACTGTTGTAGCCTTCTGTGGATTAGGTGTTGTAGACGTACCAGGTACATTTGTATCCTTTGAAGGTGTACTAGGTGTATCAGATGTACTAGGTGTAGCATCATTTGTAGCTATAAGTGCTATATGCTCTGCTACCTCACCCTTCTTAACTGTAACTATCTTCGTCTGGCCAGTTGTAACCTTATATCCATCAGGAACTTTAGTTACTGTTACCTTGTAATCTCCAGGTGTAAGTCCCTTTGTAAGATCTACTGTCTTGCCGTTCTTATCAATGTAGGTTGTAATCTTACCGTCCTTATCTGTTGTAACAACAATCTTCTTAGAACCGTCTGGGAATGTAGTTCCGTCCGGTGCCTCTATCTCAACTGTTGCTCCCGGCACTACTCTGTTTGTTCCTTCCTCAAGAACTGTGATTGTAAGACCACCTGTCTTAGGGATGATCTTAGCCTCATGGCGTGCCTCACCATTCTCAGGAACATCTACTGTACCGGTCTCACCTGTTGTTACTTCGTAACCATCAGGTACCTTAACTACTGTTACCTTATATTTTCCGGAAGGGACATCGATAGGTGTCTTACCATTCTCATCAACGATCTCGCCCTTGTCATTTGTTGTAAAGATCTTCTTAGATCCGTCCGGATATTCAACCTCAACCTCTGCTCCAGGTACGTCGCGTCCGGTCTTCTCTTCAACAACGTGAACTGAAAGCTTTCCGGTTGAAACCTTGATAGGATCATCCTCGAATACTATACGATCATTTGCTTCATCATACTTTCCAGGACCCTCTGTTACCTTAAGTACAGGTGTACCGTTTCCATCAAATGACAGACTAAACTTAACAAGGCTTGTCTTCTTCTCATATCCCTCAGGCGCGATAGTTTCTTCTATAGCATAATTTCCTTCGGTAAGCTCGAACTTGTAAACCTCTGTTGCTGATGACTTCCAGCTTGTAATCTTTGTAAGCTTTCCTGCACCATCTACGCCGTAGAGTGTCAGCTCAGCTCCTTCGATTTCCTTTGAGTTAGTTGCATCAACCTTGCTGAAGTTTACAGTCTTCTTAAGAAGATCATAATCATTTATCAGCTCTACTAAACCGCTTGTTGTTGCTGTAACCTCTGCTGTTCCACTTACTGTACTGTCGTTTGCATCAAACATGTATCCGGTAATAGCCGGAACAGTTGCTGTATCCTCAGTAACTGTAAATGTATTTCCAACTGCGGATTCGTCAATAGTTATAACTGTTGGTGTTCCTGATACAACTGTAAATGTATAAGGATCATCACCAAGTGTTCCATCAGCCTGGAGATACTTAGTTGCTCCGGCAACATCAGCACTTACTGTAAAGCTGAATGGATCAGTTGTATTAGCTCCACCTGTTATTGTCTTTGATACTGTAAGTGACTGTGGTGCAAGCTTCTTATAAGTATTGGTATAAGATGCTACATTCTTTGAAGCATCAGCATCAGTTGTTATTCTGTATGTGCCATTTACATCAAGAGTTGCATAGTTACCAATTCCCTGCTTAGCAGCCATCTCATCTTCTCTGAATGAAAACTCTCTTCCAATCGGAAGGTTATTAATAACCACATCGGTTCCAGGAGTTACCTGGAAGAAGTACTCATCATTTCCAATTGTACCATTTACATCCTGTATGTACTGTCCTCTATCTCCGATTCTTACAGATATTCCAAAGCTTGTTGGAACTGTAATTCCATCATTATTTACTACTGTCTTCTTAAGTGTGATAGAAGTTTTCTTCTCTGAGTATGTATTTGTGAACTCAGCAGTAGCATCAGGTGTTTTAACTATTTCAACATCTTCTACCTTTGCACTTGATGGTTCTGTTGTGCAATTGTATGTCGTTCCGGCACCATTTGCTGTCTCTTCAACAGTATACTTAGTTCCTACAACCAGACCATCGATCTCATATGTATAAACATCACCGTTCTGAGTCCAATTATTGGTTGCAAAATCCTTATCCAGTGTAACACTGCTTACTCCATCAGCATCAGGAGTGATAGTAAATGTAATAGGCTCAAGTAGATTAAGGTTTGTTATGCCTGCTAAAGTCTTCTTTATAACAAGCTTTCCGTACTCTGTCGGCTTAGTATACTTATTCTCAAAGTTAACTGCTACATCCTTAGTAGCTGCAGCCTTAACATTAATTGTTCCACTAAGTCCGGCAGTAGTTTCTGCAGTGTAATTTGCAGGTAATGTAGTTGTATCCTCAGCTATTACATAAGATGTTCCATCCGGAAGATTCTTAACCTTAAGTGTCTCGCCAACCTTCAGCTTTGCTGATGCTACTGTACTATCACCACTTAGCTGTGCTGGTACCTCAACAGCAACTGCTCTCTTCTGAGCATCAGTTGTGCCTGCAGGGTATGTAAGTGTAATTGTAAAGTCAAATGTCTGGTCAGCATCTGGGAATGCATCACTATCAGCTGCCTTCACCTTTGTAACTGATACACTACCGGTGATATTTGTATAATCATCCTCAAATGCAACATTCTTTGTTGTATCATCAGCTACCGCGATATCACTTCCTTCTGTTCCTGC
>AUXO014543540.1_pt1 | contig 11904 bp, 7 predicted proteins | sample 768731 | NCBI WGS metagenome assembly AUXO01 (sample SAMN02715735, study PRJNA202380) | gut metagenome | biome: sheep rumen | host: Ovis aries | place: New Zealand: Palmerston North | reverse complement strand
GGGGTGTTACATATACGATGATGGATATTCCGTACTGGTCGATGATACCGGCATTTACAAAGTCCGGAAGGGAAAGAGAAGGTCTGACGACGTTGGCTCGTTCCTGTGCCGGAGTCGGATCGGCGTTGATTACTATATTCACTGTGATCATAGTTAAGAAGCTCGGTACTTTGATAGCCGGTAGTAAGGCCACTTCCAAGGAAGTAGAGATTGCAGGTTTTAAGTGGTTTGCGTTTATTATCGCTGTTATCTTTGTCGTATTTATAACCATCACCTGCGTGAATATCAAGGAGAAGGCCACCGTAGATATGCAGTCGCCTTCCGTTAAACAGATGTTCAAGGCTCTTATAAGTAACGATCAGGCTATGACTATAGTTCTTACAATCGTACTTATAAATATGGCTATATATACCACTTCGAATCTTGTTATTTATTTTTTCAAGTATGATTTCGGAGGAACTGGCTGGCAGGGCAGCTACACGCTGTTCAACACATTTGGCGGTGGTATACAGATACTTGCGATGATGGTGATGTATCCGATCCTGAGAAAGTTCCAGTCAAATATACGCATATTCTATATATGTCTCGTGAGTGCCGTAGCTGGATATGTTATTCTCTTTGGACTTACATTTCTGAATATGTCAAATGTTATGGTTCTGTTTGTTCCTGCATTCTTCATATTCTCAGCCAATGGTGTGCTAAATGTACTTACTACGGTTTTTCTTGCTAACACAGTTGACTACGGCGATCTGAAGAATAACAGAAGAGACGAGTCGGTCATATTCTCCATGCAGACCTTTGTCGTAAAGCTGGGTTCGGGTATTTCGGCTCTTATAGCATCCATAGCACTTTCGATAACGAATCTTAAGGAGGCTGCGGGCGAGACCGCAAATCAGGAGTTTGATTTTTCAAAGACGGTTTCGGATAGCAGCAGATTCGGTCTCAGAATGACGATGACTATTATTCCGGTTATAGGACTTATCATTGCAGTCATTGTTTTCAAGAAGAAGTTCATTCTTACTGAAAAGAAGATGGATGAAATTACAATCGAACTGTCACAGAGAAATAAAGCTGCTGAATCAAAGCAGCAGTCTGAATAAAAGAAGTATTATGAAATCGGAGGAATACAGCAGATGAAGACAGATGTAGTTATTGTTAATGGTAACGGAAAGGGAAGAGAAGAAGCACTTGCCTCCATCGAGCAGATTATGGCTGATTGCGGACAGAAGGAAAAACGCAGAGTCAGGCTTCTCGGAGAAGAACTCATGTGTCTCGTGAATGAGATATCCGGAGATATGGAAGCTGATTTCTGGGTAGAGAGAGTAGATAAGAAGGTTTATCTGCATCTATCTACAAACACACTTATGTATGCTGAAAAAAGAAAAGAATTCTTAGATGTTTCGACCACTGGTAAAAACATAAAAAGAAAAGGAGTTCTGGGCAAAATAGTTGAGGCATATGAGAAAGCGCTGTCACCAAAGGATGAAAGGACAGCAGCAGAAATGGTCTTCAGTTCAGCAGGTATAGGTGGATCTTCAGCATATTCTTCCTCTACAAACCTTATGTGGAGTATGTCAAACTATACAGATGTGCTTTATGGAACGGCCGGTACTGAAGAGGAGAGAGATGACCTGGAGAAGTCAATAATCGCTAATCTTGCTGATGAAGTAAGTGTCGGAATAGCAGGAGATAATGTCGAGGTTATAGTAGAGAAGACTCTCAAGTTCTGTGGTAGAGGATTCGAGAACATGAACGTATAGGTACAGGTATGATAATAGACGGCGGGAATTACTATGTATTAAATACAAAGAAAACGTCATATGTATTTCGGGTTACTGATTCGGGTCATCTGGAACATCTATACTATGGTAAGAGCATCAAGGTTTCGGATGGTCTCGACGGACTTGTTGAAAGAAGAGAGTTTGTGCCCGGAAACAACAATGTTTACAGCTCTGACTACTCCAACATGACGCTGAATGATATGTGTCTTGAGGTTGCATTTGAAGGTAAAGGTGACAACAGGGAGAGCTTTATAGTTGTTGAAAATTCGGATGGAAGTAAAACCTCTGATTTCGTGTACGAAAGTACAGTGATTGATGATAAGAAGGAAGAGCAGACCTATATGCCTTCTTCGTATTATGATGGTCCGGCTGAACATCTGGGAATAGTCCTGTATGACAAGAAGAATCGCCTGCGTCTGTTTATTGATTATTATGTTTTTGAAGAAGAAAATGTTATAACCAGGACTGCAAGGATATTAAATGAAAGTGATGTTCCGGTCAGACTCAGGAGGTTTATGTCTGCTCAGCTTGAGTTTTATGAGAACGGATATATAATGTCTACATTTAACGGTGCCTGGGCGCGAGAGATGAAGAGAAATGACACACCTCTTATAGCGGGTAAACATATGAATTCCAGCTATACCGGTACCTCTTCGAATACTGCAAATCCTTTCTTTATGATGTCATCAAAGCATACCACCGAGGATAGTGGAATCGTATATGGCTTCAACCTCATGTACAGTGGAAACCATGTGCAGCTGGTCGAGGTAAGTGAGTTTGGAAAAACCAGAGTGCTCTGGGGTATAAATCCGAGAGGCTTCAGCTGGCAGCTTGAGAGCGGTATGATTTTTGAAAGCCCGGAGGCTGTTATGACATTTTCAGATGAGGGCTTCAATGGAATGAGCTGTAACATGCACAGTTTTGTAAGAAAGCATGTCGTGCGTGGCGAGTGGGCGAAAAAAGAGCGCCCGGTTCTGCTTAACAGCTGGGAGGCATCATACTTCGATATAAATGAAACAGGACTCCTGAAGCTTGCAAAAGCAGGTAAGGATGTCGGAATCGAACTTTTTGTTATGGATGACGGATGGTTCGGCGAAAGAAACGATGACAGCTCATCACTCGGAGATTGGACAGTAAATAAAAAGAAACTTCCCGGAGGTCTGAAGGGGATTGCAGACAAGATAAACAAGATGGGAATGGACTTTGGTATATGGGTTGAGCCGGAGATGGTAAATGTAAACTCCGAGCTCTATCGTAATCATCCTGAGTGGGTGATTCAGGTACCCGGATCTGATCAGAGTGAAGGAAGGAATCAGAGGATTCTGGATCTCTGCAGGATTGAAGTCCAGGATTATATAATAGATGCCATGACTGATGTTTTCAGCAGTGCAAACATCAGCTATGTAAAGTGGGATATGAATCGTACCATGTCTGATATGTATAGCAGTATACTTGATAAGGACAGACAGGGAGAGATATGCCATAGATATGTTGTGGGACTTTACAAGATAATAAGGGCTCTTAGAAAGAAGTTTCCGCATATACTTTTTGAAGGCTGTGCATCAGGTGGAAACAGATTCGATCTCGGCATGCTGTGTTACTTCCCCCAGATATGGGCAAGTGATAACACTGATGCTGTTGAAAGAACACGTATACAGACGGGATACAGCTATGGTTATCCTCAGAGCACATGGGGCTCGCATGTATCCTCAGTTCCGAATCATCAGACTCTCAGAAAAACTCCGCTTGAGACACGTTTCGATGTGGCAGCAGTAGGCTGTCTCGGATATGAACTGAATCTGAGAGACTTATCCGCCACAGATATAGAGATGATCAGGGAACAGATAGCAACCTATAAAAAATACAGAGAGGTTTTGCAGTTTGGTCAGCTCTACAGAGGACGGAGCTTTACCGGCGATACCAAATATTCTGATAATGATGGAAATATAACCGAGTGGACGGTTGTTTCAAAGAATAGTAATACGGCAATTGGAGTAATAGTGCAGCTTCTTGCAACCCCGAATACCAGCTTCCACTATTTCAGAGGAAGAGGGCTGGATCCTGAGAAGCTCTATCATATATACAACCGAGAGATCAAGGTTAATATAGAAGATTTCGGAGACCTGATCAACACAGTTTCACCAATCCATATAAAACAGAATTCCATAATGCAAAGGACTATCTCCAGATTTTACAAGCTGTCCGGTGATATAGAGGATATGAATATGTTCGGAAGTGCAATAATGAATGCCGGAATAAAACTACTTCCCGCATATGCCGGTACCGGATATAATGAGAGAACCAGACTGTTCTCGGACTTTGCTTCCAGGCTGTACATTATGGAGAAGGTAAAGAATTGAGGAAAAGATGAAAACAGACACTAAACAGTATATAACCCCCAATGATAAGTTGAAAAATGATATAGAAGCTCTTGGGTACAGACAGCTATTATTAGATGACGAAGCACTTTTTGATAAGTATTATTCGATGCTGGATGGGCATTACAGTTCCAATCTCTGTTTTCTGAATCTGTACTGCTGGGAGGATACGCTGCCCACATATTTCAAGGAGTATGAAGGCTTCCTAGTGGATATATGCTACGACTTTATGTCGGGTGAGATATTTGTATATCCTTTTATGGGAAAGTATACAAATGAAGGTATAGCAAAGGTATTTGAAATGGTTCGATCAGATATGGAGTATCTGGGAGTTCCATATATCATACGTGATGTTTCTAGCTGGATGCGTCCATACTATGAGGCTACAGGAGCTGAGATAGAAGTGATAGACCTTCGTCAGGAGATGGACTATATATTTACACCGGAAAGCTTCTGGGCAGGAATGAATACACAGGACGACAGATACAGATATAAGTATTTCAAGAGAAAGAATAATTATGAAACAGTCGAGATAACACCCGATATGGTGGACGAAGTAACTGAGCTTATGGAAAGAGTCTGGTGTGTGAAGATGGGTGATTGTGAGGAGTGCGCCTATGGATGTCTGAAGGATGTAGTGGTAAAGCTTGTGAAGGCTTTTGATAAGCTTAACATCCAGGGGATACTCGTAAGAGTAGACGGAGTTGCTCAGGGAATTTCAATTGTCTCCGAGAAGTATAAAATGGGAGTATATCAGTATAAAAATGCTGAGAATAAAATAAAAGGCATAAATGAATATCTGCTCAGGGAATGCTTTGAGAGATATATGTCAGGAGCTGAGATAATAAACTACACAGAGGATCTGGGACATGAGAATCTGAGAAGATATAAGGAACATATGGCTCCGGAGTTTTCACTTTATTCCAAATTATTTTTAAAGGTAAAATAGATATATGATTTATAAAAATAAGTCGGCTAAAGGAAAAAAGAGAGGCTTCAGAAAAAAAGCTTTTAAGCTCACAAATGTTTTCTTTTTTGTCCTGGCTGTTGCCATCATATTTTTATTCAGGAAATGGCTATTTGTTAATCCATTTAAACCATACCAGTTTAAGGATGTTGCATATGCTTCAAGAAACATAAGTGGAGAGATGCTTATTTCCAATAAATCTGGTAAGGAACTTCTCAGAGTTAATGAAGCTGGAGTACTGCTTGACAAAATTAAAAATGGAAACAGTACATTTGATGTTGCAACCTATGCACTCGACGGGCCTGATAAGAATATGTACGTATATGAGGTTATATACGACAAGGGTGTCAGGATTGAATCCGAGAGGATTCTCAGACTTAACAGCTTCGGAAAGCGTCAGGAGACTCTTGATGAAAAGAAAAAGACTATATATTCCATGAGAGTTTCTCTAGCCGGAATTAAAGGTACTGAGGATTCTGTATATATCATTAAGAAGGAACATAATTCACTGGATGTATATAATCACAATAATCAGTTGATAAAGAGTTTTCCTTTCTTGGATACCAGTAAGTGGATTTTCGGAGCTACTTATGTACCTGCTACTGAAAAGATTTATTGTTCTACGTACAGGGGTGAGGTATTTGAGTGTGGAGAAGACGGCGGTAGAAAGCTTCTGTATAACAGTGACGAGTCAGAGGATAGTGTTCCTGTAGATGTATGTGCGGATGCTAATAACATCTATGTTGCTGATGTTGGTAATAATGACATCATATGCATAGATATGAATACAAAAGAAGTCTCAAGAATCAAATATCCTGATGATTACGATGATATTATGGTTTCGGATGTCCTTACATGTGATTCCGGTGGACTCTGCAGTGTCTCAGAAGAGGGTGTAGTTATCTGGAATGATGGAAAAGGAACTTTTTTCGATGAAGTCAGGCTCAGTAATACGATCGTAGTCAAATGTATCTTGTTATGGATATCGCTTGCTTTCGTCATTCTGATTATATTTTTTCAAATGAGCGTATTCGTCATCAAGGTTATAAGAAAGAGGGATATGACTACCAGAATAGCATTTTCCATTATCGTAAGTGTCGTATTGATAGGAGTGCTTTTTCTTGGTACACTTTTCCCAAGCTTCAGCGAGCAGTATCTACAGGAGATATATGCCAGAGAAGAGCTGGCTGCAGCAACACTTGCTCAGTGGATCGATACAAATGCTTTTATGGAGCTTTCAAAACCATCGGATTTTATGGGTGAATCATACAGAGAAGTAAGATCTGCTGCAAGAGATATATTCTTGTCCGGAAGAAGTGATGATCTGTATTGTGAGGTATATAAGATCAGGGGGGATAAGATATCAATTGTATATACATTGGAGGATATCTATTGCGGTTACCCATCTGGACTCACTGTAGAAGAGATGGACGCTGTTATAGAAAAGGGGTTTTTTGAAAGGCTGAGCAGTAATACAAGCCAGGGTAGTTACTTATATGTTATGTGTCCTATAAAGGACAAGAACGGAAATACTATCGGTATTATCGAGGTTGGTACCGATATGACGAACATTAACGAAAAGAATGGTAAGATTCTTATAAATCTGATCATTAACGTCGCCGCAGTAACTATGATAATAAATATGCTTGTGGTGGAGCTGCTTTATTACACACGTGGTAAGAAAAAATACAGTGACCTTCTCAGAAAAGGAGGAAACAAAGGAGAATTTCCTTCTGAGATATACAGATTTGTTGTATTTTTGATATACTTTTTTACAAACCTTACAGCTGCAATACTTCCGATATATGCTATTAAAATATCGAAAAATATGTCAGCCTTCGGTTTGTCACCTGAGATACTGGCGGCGATACCTATATCCGCTGAAGTTTTTTCCGGAGCGTTGACAGGAGCTCTGGGTGGAAAGATTGTAAGAAAGCTAGGTGTCAGAAAAACAGTTATCCTGAGTTCGTTTCTTTTTACAGGCAGTTTATTCCTGAGAATTATCCCGAATATCTGGGTCCTTTCTCTTAGTTCGCTGCTTCTCGGAATGGGCTGGGGAGTTGAACTCTTTATGGTTGAAGTTCTGACTGCCAGACTTCCGGAAACAGAAAAGGATGTGGGATATGCACATCAGAATGCAGCATCTCTTTCAGGCTCCAATATAGCTATAGTACTTGGTGGTTTTTGGATCCAATGGGTTCCGTATAGTACGCTTTTTGCCATAACAGCAGTGCTCAGTATTGCGCTGATTTTTGTATCATATAAATACCTGATTCATTTGGATTACAAGGAAGTAAAAGAAGAGAATAAGAAGGAAACAAAAGAGATAAGCCTGTTTAAATTTTTGTTTAGCAGACGCGTTATCACATTTTTTCTTTTCCTTCTGATGCCTGTTTTCATATGCACATTCTTCCTGTCATATCTGTTCCCTATCCTCGGTGAGAATTGGGGGCTTTCGGAAACATATATAGGATATTCATATATACTTAATGGTATATGTGCTATAACAATCGGAAGTAAAATGACGAGGTATTTCTCTGTTAATAAGAAGAAGGTTATGGGACTGTTTTTGAGCATATCGCTTTTTGCTGCTAGCTTCCTGCTTGTTTCCGCATATATGTCAGTTCTGTCACTAATCATTGCGCTTGTTCTGATAGGGCTTGCAGATAGCTTCGGAACACCGCTTTTATCTGGTTATTATACAGACCTTAAAGAGGTGGAGCGTTTTGGTTACGACAAGAGTATAGGATTATATAGTCTGATCGGAAATGGTGCTATGTCACTTGGTTCCTTCGTTTTTGGTCTTATTCTTATTGGCGGAACAGAAAAAGGACTGATAATATTAGCAATTAGTATTATAATAATGGGTGTAATATTTGTATTATTCAGCAGAGATAGAAAAACTGATAAGGATGTTTATAGCAGTAAAGGTAATTTAAATGAGCAACAGGCCTGAAAAAAGTAAGAAGATACAACTGAATAACAGAAAGGTCAGAAAGGTGAAGAAGATATCCACCAGACTGTCACTTATCATTTCTATCGGAATGACGTTGCTTGTTTTGATACTTATAACAGCGGGGGTTATTGCAGCACTCACGCTTAGCTTTAATATCTATTACAAAAAAACTGATCAGACAGCAAATCTCTGCTCAGGTATGATAAATGGAGATTTTATAGAAAAGCTTAGAAAAGACCTAAGTTCGCCTTCCTTTGATCATGTAAGGAGTATGCCGACCGGAACTGAAAGGGAGGAAGCAGCAAGGAGATGGCTCGATTTTAATAATTATACGGATGGGATAACTCAGCTCGCTATGGTCCTGGAACATACCAAGGATACTATGGGAGCAGAGTTTATCTATATCAGTTATATCAAGGGTAATGTAAGTATGGATCTGGTGGATTCCGAAAATCTCCTCGGTGCACTGGGGTATGAATCTGTTCTTATGGATGAGTTCAGAACAAATGGAGTTAATTCAAATGCAAAGGTTTCTCCTATAATAACGAATGGATCATATGGATGGCTGTCGACCGGTGGATATCCGATATATAATTCCGATGGAAAACCTGTTGCCGTTGTTTTTGTGGATATAAGTGTAATGGATATTGTTTCATCTATTGCCATTTTCGTGGTAGTTGAGATAATCCTTTCAGCTGTATTTGTTGTACTGATAATCTTGTTTGTAATCAAATATGTTAAACGTAGAGTTGCATCGCCTCTGGAGGAGCTTACCGAAGAGGTAGACAGATTTGCAAACAGCGACGAATATGATAAGAATTCTATAAAAGAACTGAATATTAATACCGGAGATGAAATAGAACTACTATATCAGTCGACAAATAAGATGCAGAGAAATATAATAGAGTATATGGAGAATCTGACTCGGGTTACATCTGAGAAGGAGAGGATAGGAGCAGAGCTGAATGTAGCAACACAGATACAGGCCGATATGCTGCCGAGAATCTTCCCGCCGTTCCCTGAGAGATGTGATTTTGATCTATATGCTTCTATGAATCCGGCTAAAGAGGTTGGTGGCGACTTCTATGATTTCTTCATGATAGACGGAAAACACTTAGTTCTGGTTATGGCAGACGTATCCGGAAAGGGAGTTCCGGCGGCGCTCTTTATGGTAATTGCAAAAACACTCATAAAGAACAAGGCTTATATGGGAGGATCTCCTTCAGAGATACTTGCTTATGCAAATGAACAGCTGTGTGAAGGGAATGATGCAGAACTTTTTGTAACAGTTTGGATGGCTGTCATCGACCTGGAGACCGGAGATGGAATAGCGGTAAATGCTGGTCATGAGCATCCGGTACTCAGAAGAGCAGGCGGAAATTATGAGTTTGTTATATACAAGCATTCTCCGGCTGTTGCAGTAATGGAGGGGATGAAATTCAGAGAGCATGAATTCCATCTTAATCCGGGTGATAGTATATTTGTTTATACAGACGGAGTACCTGAGTCAACGAATTCAAATGATGAGCTTATGGGTTCTGAAAGAATGCTTGCGGCACTTAACAAGAATCCGGATGCTGAGCCGGAGGAAGTGCTTAATAATGTAAATCAGTCTATAGATGAATTTGTTGCAGGCGCTGAACAGTTTGATGATACTACCATGATGTCGTTTATATATTATGGTAAAGATGGAAAAAAGGAAGCAGGAACAGATATAGAACATAATAAGTCAAAGAAAGATGGAGAAGTTATGGAACTTAGATTCGCAGCAAAAAAGGATAAACTTGATGATGTGATTAAGTTTATAAATGAAAACGTCGAGGCAATGGACTGCCCGCCACGAGTAATGATGCAGCTTGATGTGGCAGTTGAGGAATTATTCGTTAATATAGCTAGTTATGCTTACGGAGATGGAGAGGGCGATGCTATAATAAGGGTTGAACCTCAGGATGAACCTAAGGGGGTTATAGTTTCATTTATTGACAGTGGAAGTCCGTATGATCCTCTTAAAAAGAAGGATCCTGACGTTACTCTGTCTGCAGAAAAGAGACAGATAGGTGGCCTGGGAATCTTTATGGTGAAGAAGAGTATGGATGATATGTTCTATGAATATAAGGATGGCCAGAACCATCTGACAATTGTTAAACATTTTTAATGGTGCTGAAAAATAGCATCATAATAATATTTTAGGATAATTATACTAAGGTGAAAGGAGCAGACTAAAAATGGCTAACGAACTTCAGAAGTTTGATATAGGAAAGGCAGTGGAGGAATACTCTGCCAAGAAGGGTTATGCAGAAGGAGTAAAGTATTATCATAAAATAATCCGAGGTAACAGAGCAGTAAGAAACTCAAAGTATTATGATCTCGTCCTCAAGTTTGAGAAAGTTCTTAAGGATTTTGTATATGAGGAGTCTACTACAGCACTTGTAGAGCTCACGAGTATATTCCCTGAGTTTTACAAGGAAGATGGCAGGCTTCCGGATGTATTTATTACAGAAGGACTGACATATGCTTTTGATAATATATCTGAATATCTGATGGAGCTCGGCAAGATCTATAATCTCGAACTTTATAAGTAAGCCGGCCTTTTGGAGGAACTAAACTATATGTATTATTTTATAGTAAACTATTATGGTGGAAGTGGAAATGCGAAGCGTACCTGGGATAAGGTTAATTTCCTTCTCAAGAAGAAGAACATAGAATACAAGGCCTATGTCACGAAGAAGGCAGGGCATGCACGCCATCTGGCTGAACGCATATCCACTCTCGAGGATGATGATATCCGTATGATCGTTGTAGGCGGAGACGGAACCATCAACGAGGCCGTAAATGGAATTAAGGATTTTGACAGGGTGAGCTTCGGCATTATTCCCACAGGCTCGGGAAATGATTTTGCCAGGGGTATAAATATGCCGAAGGATCCTGAGAAGGCACTGGATGTAATACTCAGTGCTGATAAGGGCAGAAGGATAGATGTCGGTGAGGTTATTACTGATTCAGATGTAAGAAGAAGATTTCTCATTAGCTCCGGAATCGGTCTGGATGCTATAGTATGCAAGAAGAATCAGAATTCCAAGATTAAGAATGGTCTTAATAAACTCAAGCTGGGGAATCTGTCTTATATCATCCTGACCATAACAACTCTATTTAAGATGAAGACCTACAAGGTAAAGGTCAAGATGATGGATGATCTGACAAAGGATGATGAGGAGCTGAAGCTTGATGATCTCATATTCCTGGCTTCTATGAACTGTCCTGCGGAGGGCGGTGGTGTACCTATGAATCCCGGGGCGAAGCTGGATGATGGTAAGCTGTCCATATGTGCAGTTTCCGGTATTCCAAAGTGGAAAACCTTCTTCCTGCTTCCGACTCTTTGCAGAGGAAAGCATGGCAAGAAAAAAGGCTTTATGCTTAAGGATCTGGAGGGAATGGTTTTTGAATCTGAGCTTCCGATGGTGCTTCATGCTGATGGGGAATATGTCGGAGATGTAACGCGCATAGAGATGTTTGTTATACATGATGTACTGCGTGTACTTGCATAAATAGGTAGATATATGGATAAGGTTTTCAGAAAAAGATTTTTTGCATGTTATGATGAGATGAAAACTTTATATAGTGAGCTTTATGATGATGAGGAATGCTTCAGTGAGTTTTGTGAGAGGCTTGAAAAGTATTATGATAAAAGACCGGAAGCACTGAAGAATCTGGATATAAAAAGAGATAAAGCTCCCAACAGGTATCTGGATAAAGTTCTTTCCGGACTCGAACTCCATATGGAGAGCGACGTCCGGAATCTTCATGATGTCCAAAGTGAGCTGG
>AUXO014364321.1_pt1 | contig 11904 bp, 6 predicted proteins | sample 768731 | NCBI WGS metagenome assembly AUXO01 (sample SAMN02715735, study PRJNA202380) | gut metagenome | biome: sheep rumen | host: Ovis aries | place: New Zealand: Palmerston North | reverse complement strand
ACGCATGTCGGAGTCAGAGTCCGATGCCTTACCGCTTGGCGACACCCCAATCAATGAATTTATTATACAATATGAAAATAAAAATGACAAGAAAGATAATCAAAATACTAAAATTTACAAACAATTCACATAAAACCATTATCATTTTTTATTGAATATGATATATTTTGAAAGTGATTTTTAGGAGAGAGGGAGAATTAATGAGAAATATTTATGGTTTAGTTTTATCAATTGTATATATTGGTTTAGTAATTGGAATATCGGGATTATTTAGTAAAGCTAGTAAAGAAGCTAGTAGAAAATTTATTCATATAATGCTTTCAAATTGGTGGATAATTGCAATGATCTTTTTTGATAATGTAATTGTTGCATCAATACTACCAGCAGTTTTTATAGTAATTAATTATGTGTCATATAAATATGATATTATTAAAGCAATGGAGCGAGATGATGGAGAAGAGGAGCAAACTCTAGGCACAGTCTTTTATGCTGTTTCATTACTAGTTGTATCAATTATCACATTTGGATTTTTAAAAAAACCAATGATAGGATTAGTTGGAATTTTAGTTATGGGATATGGTGATGGTTTTGCTGCAATCGCCGGAAAATCAATTAAAAGTAAAGAATTTAATGTCTTTGGAAGCAAGAAATCTGTTGCTGGGTGTGCCACAATGTTTGTGGTATCTTTAATAATAATATCATGTGCTTTAGCATATTCTAATGTATCACTTTGGTATGTAAAATCAATGGTGTTAGCACTAATTGCAACTGTATTTGAAGCTATTTCTATAAAAGGAACAGACAATTTGACAGTGCCAATTTTAACAACATTATTGTTCTGGATGGCTTTATAGTATGATAGATGATAATTCTTTATTGATATCTAAGATTAAAGATAAAATAGTTATTGCAAAAAGCAAGAATAAAATAGCTAATACAGATTTTTTACAACTAAATGATTTGAGTCTAGCTCAAAAATATATAGTTGAGAATCATATTACTAATTATTTTTGTTACGGTGGAATTGAAAATGCTGATAGACAAATTATTGTTTTTTATCCAGATAAACTAGATGTTAACTTGGCTATTCAAGCAATTAAAAAAGAAATATGTGCTATACATATAGTTTTATCGCCTGAACAGGAATATTCACATGGTGAATATCTTAGCGGCATAATGAAGACGGGACTTGTTCGTGAAAAATTTGGTGACATTATAGTTAGAACAAGTAGTGTAGATGGATATAGTGGAGCAGATGTTATTTGCTTTAATTCAGTATCAAAAATAATGATGGATACAATTCCATATTTAACTAGATTTAAAAAATCGAATATATCTATTATTCCTATCAATCTAGTTGAGCCTAAAGTTGAACAATTTGAATTTATAAGTATTATTATATCATCAAATAGATTAGACAATTTTGTGTCTGAGATTGCACATTGTTCAAGAGGCAATGCTCAAGAATACTTAAAATCGGGAAAAGTTTTTATAAATGGAATAAATGAATTCAAGGATTCTAAGAAACTTATTGAAGGAGATACAATTACTATAAGAGGAAAGGGAAAATTTATTTTTGATTCAATTATTGGGGAAACTAAAAATAATCGTTTAAATATTTTAATAAAAAAATATAAATAAATCACTTATAGTCATATAGGTGATTTTTTTTTGCTAAAAAAATACATTGTAATTATTTTTTATTATCTATATAATTTTTATTGGAATATTTTAATTTAAGGATTATTAATGAAAAAAATAAAAAATAAAAAACTTAAGTTAATATTTATAGCTATAGTACTTGTTATGGCTGCTGTTGCAATAATTAATAGAAGTACAATCTCAGAGTATATTACTGGTGAAAGAAAATTTTTTGGGGCTTCATATTCTGGCACTTGTGGTTCATCAAATTGGACAATTAATAATAGTGGTGTATTAACAATACAATCAGGTAATTTGCCTAATATTGATATGCAAAATCGACCAGAGTGGTATCAATATAGGGAGTATATTACTAGTGTTCAAATAAATGGTGAAGTTAATACAAGTGATATTTGTGAAGGTTTGTTTCAAGATTGTACAAATTTAGAAAGTGCAGATTTAACTAATCTAAATACTTCAAATAGTATTAATATAGGACATATGTTTGAGGGATGCACAAGTCTAACAAATGTGGATTATGGAACTAATTTTGTTACCAATAATACTAAAAGAATAAATAATATGTTTCAAAACTGTTCATGCATGCAAACAATAGATTTTAGCAACTTTAATACTACAAATATAATTGATATGAGCTATTTGTTGAGTGGTTGTACATCATTAAATACAATAACATGGGGAAGTAATTTTAATACAGCCCATGTAACCAATTTTCAAGGAATGTTTCTAAATTGCGAAAATATAAATTCATTAGATTTATCAGGATTTAATACAACAAATGCAATTTCAGGAAATATGAAAAGAATGCTAGAAGGAATGACAAAATGTAATATATTAATATTGGGAAATGATTTTAGATTTAAGAAGACTAGTACAACAGAATGTCAAGTTTTTACAACGAACGATACAATTTGGAAAAAAAGTGGTACAACAACTGATGGAAATTCAGCTCTATTATTAGAGAATGATACAAATCCAACAGGAACATGGCATAGACAATATTATATTACATATTATGGAAATGGAGGAACGTCTAGTAATCAATCTCAAAATAGCAATTATGCTACATATAGTCAATCATATATTATTGGGGAAAATGCATATACAAAAAAAGGATATGATTTTGCTGGTTGGACTTCAAATTCTGACGGAAGTGATGATGGAAATAATTGGATTGAAGAGACTATTAATTGGAATTATACAATAGGACAAAAAGGTATAAAATGTGCCTCAACGATAGAATTATATGCAATGTGGACACCAAAACAATATACAATAGTATATCAAGGAAATGGTGGAATTTGGAATGACTCTAATACACGTACAGAAACCATATTCTATGGGGAAAAATATGAAGTGCCTAAAGGTGATTTTTTTGCTAAGAGAGGGCATAATTACCTTAATTGGAAAGATAGCGCTAATAATACATGGAATGATGGTACAACTAGTATATGGACCTATGATAATGGTCAATATGGAATAACTAATAATACCTTAACGTTAACTGCTCAATGGGCACCTAGGGTATATAAAATGGTGTATGCAGGAAATGCAGGTACATGGAATGGGCAAACAACATGGTCAGAGACTGCAACTTTTGGGCAATCATATACAGTTCGATCTAATTTTTACACAAGAAGAGGATATAACTTTACAAATTGGAGAGATCCTACTGGAGGTTTTTGGGCTGAAGGAAGAGTTTTTAATCCATGGGATTATGATAATGGTGAGTGGGGAATTCAAAATGACACATTGTATATATATGCAGAATGGGCTCCAATGACATTTAGAGTGGTTTATCATAGAGATAGAGATGCAGGTTCTCCGTGGTGGGATGAAACGGTGAATTATGATCAAATTTATAAGGTGTGGAATAATTGGTATACGAATACTGGAACCTTTATTGGATGGCAGAATACAGATTGGAATTTGCTATGGGAAGAGTCATTTCGTGATAAATGGGTATATCTTCCTGGAACACAACGGAATTGATTCTAATGGTAGATTAGATTTATGGGGAACTTGGAGAACAGGTGGTGTTGTAGTAAATATAAATTTATCTCATAAAAGAATGGTCAAAACATCAAATCCGAATGCAACACCAACATATGAAGATGCCCCTTTAGTAACTACTGGATCTAACCATGATCCTACTGTTGTTAAAAGAGGTACTGGATATACTGTTAATCCACTAAACTTTAGAACAGTTGTAGAAGGATTTACAATAAGGGAGCGATTTGAAAATATTTATTTAACTGGTCCTAATCAAAATTTTGTGTTACATTATGAACCTAATATACTATATGTAAAATACCATTTAAATGGTGGAACTTTAGCATTTGATCATAGTGATTATGTTTCAGCTAATGGCGAGGATTTATCGCAAAATGGTGATTCTGAGACAAAGGTGGGATTATATAATACCAAAATTGGAGATGTAAAAAGTGAGAATTACTATGAAATTCCGGATGGATCAAGTAATGGATTTCCTGATACTAATAATCCTAATTATATGAATTTAAAACGAATTGGATATAAAACTAAAGAACATGCAGAATGGTATACTTCTAAACCAAGAAGTCTTGATAAACTAGAATATGATCAAAGAGGCGAAGATAGCGGAGTACGATATATGGCAAACGATGTCGCTGCAGCTTCTGATTACTCACTTGGTAGAGGAGATGTTCATCTGGATTTTTATGTGAATTGGATTCCGGAAAATTATGATGTTACATTTAATGCCAATGGAGGAAACACCAATTCCGCTACAAAATCAGTTACTTTTGATGAAAAATATGGGACATTACCAGTTCCACAAAAAGTTGGAAATTCTTTTAAAGGATGGAGTTATTTACCAGAGGGGTATAAACAATTAGACTATATAGAATCCACAGGTACACAATATATTAATACGGGTTATACAATAAATCAAAGAACAGGAGTAATTGCGGATTATCAATTTACTGATTTGACCTTGCAACAAAGATTATTTGGAGTACAAGGAATTGCAAGTGATAGTACCTCTTTGAGTTATCAGTTTTATATAAATAGTCTTAGTAAATGGGCATATGCATACCAAAACGGGGATGGAAATTGGGTTGCAACCCCATATGATGTAGATACTTCTAGACATACTTTGCAATTCAATGCACTTGGAAATGGTATAAGATATGACAATAATGAGAGATTAAACTTAGCTGGAAATGTTACCCAAAGTCCTTCGGCTAATTCATTGCTTTATTTATTTGCTTGTAGCATGTATGATGGTTCAACAGAAGGGTATTCTAAAGTTAAAATGTATGGCTTTACAATATATGAAGATGATACTTTAGTGCATAAGTATATTCCATGCATTGATCCAAATGGGGAAGTAGGATTATATGATATTGTAACTGGAGAATTTAAGGGCAATAGCGGAACTGGGAGCTTTATTGCAGGGACAGAGACGTTTGTAAAAGAAACCGATATTGTTAAGCATGCTGCTAATCATACACTATATGCAAAGTGGGAGCCTAATGAGTATACAATAGAATACTATATGGGAAATACAAAATTGGGTGAAAGTATAAATACATTTGGTGTATCACAAAACTTATTAGGATTTGATGACCTTGGTGGAGTAGAACCACAAGGTTGGGAATTTTCTGGCTGGAGTGGTAATAATGGAATCAATGATGTTAGCGTAACTTATGTGGATGAACAGAGTGTTACAAATTTGATTGATGGTGAAGCACATAATAGTACGCTGTATGACGGAGATTATGTTTATTATGTTGATTCTAATGGACGAATAATAAAATGTATGGTTTTATATGACACCAATTCTCAATATGGACAAAATGGTATACAGATAATAGCTATGGAGAGTTTATATGATGCTGAATTAACGGGTGATACGGAATGCGAGATTTTGGATTTAAATGATTTTGAAAATGATAGGTTAAATACTAATTTGGCGTCAAGTGTAAGATGTGTTGGAACTCTTCCTGATAATCCAGATTATTGTGATGCAGAGGATACCATCAAAAACTATTTGACTGATTTGAATAAGATGCAGTTATTAGATATTGATGATGTTGGAACTGACTATTGGCTTGGATCATCTAATTATGATTCTGGTAATACTAATATATTGGCAGCACGCTATTATGATAATGGTGAATTAGCTCTTGAACCATTAGCAGGATTGATAGATGGTACTAACTGGACAACGATATCCGCAACACATGGATATAGACCTGTATATACTTTGAAAAGTGATGTTCAAATTACTGGAGGAAATGGAACTGCAAATCATCCTTATATAATAAATGGTACAGTTGCTAATCCAGATGAAAATAGTGTTAGATTATATGCAATATTTGAAAGAAATATTAAATTTAATTCAGGAGTAAATGGAACTATATCATCTACTGCAACTCAATATTTTAATCCTGTTGATACTTCATTAATTAGTGAAGTACAATCACCAGTACCATCACTAACAGGTCTTGATAGTTCAACATGGGCGTCTAATGGATATAGATCAGATAAACAAGCTTCTAATTATGAGTATTTAGCAAATACCAACATAAAACCACAATTTAGTGTTTTAGATTCAACAACACCGACAAGTACAACATTAAATTTATATGCAATTTATCAAAGATATTTAACAATGAACTATGATGGTAATGGAGCAACGGGAGGTGCTACAACATCCCATATATCAGATTTTCCACAATATTATAATGCAAGTGGTTCATTAAGCAGTTATACATTTAAAACTAAAACAAATGGATTCACCAGGAATGGATATGAGTTTAATAAGTGGGCTGAAGATATTGTTTCTGGCAATCAATATGCAGAAGGAGCCAATGTTACATTCTCACCAGCAGTTAATTCATCTAATACAACAAAAACAATGTATGCATTATGGAATGCAATAACATATTCAATAACATATAATTTGGATGGAGGTACTGTAGCAACAGCAAATCCAACAAGTTATACCGCAGAAACACCAACGTTTACTCTTAATAATCCAACCAAGAGTTGTTATACTTTTATTGGATGGACGGGAACTGGAATAACTTCTGCTCAAGAGACCGTAACAATATCACAAGGAAGCAGTGGAGATAGATCTTATACAGCTAATTGGGAACCTAATACAGTAGTTGTAACAATAAAAAGGGACAATCAAGTTTGGTCAAACTCTGGAATGAAAGTTGGTCTATGTCAAAATGGTGTAGAAAAATACTCAACTACAGTTTCAAGTGGAAATACAGCTACATTTAATTTAGTAGAATCTGGAGAATATCATTTATATGCTGGAAAGAATTCAAACAATAAAACTAACATGGTAGATACTGGCGAAATCATTACCGTTGGTTACTAATTTTAAAACTCTAAATATGTATATCATATTTGGAGTTTTTTTATTGATTTTTTCACTAATATGTATGTCTATATTATTGACAAAAACAAATGGTTGATAGATAATACTTATGTCAAAATTTGCTAATGAAAAATTGAAGAACACAAAGGAGGAATATATATATGTATATATTCAATAAGATTACAGTAGTTCCACAACTACCAGAAAAAATAAGAAGATTAGAAGAAATATCATATAATTTATGGTGGTCTTGGAACACAGAATTTCTTAAATTATTTCAAATAATTGATGTTGAATTATGGGAAAAATGTAAAAAAAATCCAATTAAGTTCTTAAAACTAGTGGACCAATCAAAACTTGAAAAATATGCAAACGATGAAACTTTTTTGAAAAAGTATAATAGCATTGTTGCAAATTTCGATGGATATATGAATAGCAAAGATACTTGGTTTACTAGAAATCATCCAAATAATAAAAATGATTTAATTGCATATTTTTCAGCAGAATATGGATTGGACGAAATCCTTCCAATTTATTCTGGTGGATTGGGAATATTATCAGGTGATCATATAAAATCTGCTAGTGATTTAGATATACCATTTGTAGCAGTTGGAATGTTATACAAATATGGATATTTTGATCAACGTGTTGATAGTGATGGTCAACAAATCAACCAATATCACTTGGCTGATATTAATAATTTACCAATTATACCATTAAAAGATGATGATGGAAATGATGTAATTATAGATTTAGATTTAGAAAATAGAAAATGCTATTTGAAAATCTGGAAGATTCTTGTTGGTAGAAAAGAATTATATTTGATGGATTCAGATATCGAAAAGAATGATCCTGATTATAGAGAGCTTACTCTTCACTTATATGGTGGCGATAGATTGATGCGTATTAGACAAGAAATAATTCTTGGAATGGCTGGATTGAAATTATTAAAAACATTAAATCTTAATCCAACTGTATTTCATATGAATGAGGGACATAGCGCTTTTCTTACAATTCAATTGGTTGCTGATATAATGAAAGAAAAACAAGTTTCTTTTGAAATAGCAAAAGAGTATGTAACTACTAGAACTGTCTTTACTACACATACTCCGGTTCCTGCAGGTAATGATATTTTTGATGCAGAGCTTGTTGATAGTCACTTTAATCATTTTTATAATGAATTTGGATTAAGCAAAGAAGAATTCTTAAGATTAGGAATGAAAGACAACGAAGGCTTAGATCAAGGATTTAACATGGGTATTCTAGCATTAAGATTTGCAGGTAAGAAAAATGGCGTTAGTAAATTACATGGTGAAGTTTCAAGAGAACTATTTGCTGATGTATGGCCTAATATTGCTCAAGATGAATCTCCAATTACATATGTAACAAATGGTATACATACATGTACCTGGCTAGCTCCAAATTTGAAGAGATTATTTAATGAATACTTAGATCCATTTTGGCAAGATAGAATTCATGAGAAAGATACATGGAAGAAAATCGATACTATACCAGATCAAAGATTATGGGCTGAGCATGTTAAAAGAAAACAAAAGTTAATTACTTTTATCAAGAGAAATCTTTCTCATAGATTTTTAACAAGTGGCTTAGGATTTGAAACGGTAAATGAAATTACAAATTATTTAAATCCTGAAGCTTTAACAATTGGATTTGCTAGAAGATTTGCTACATATAAAAGAGCAACACTAATATTTAAAAATATAGAAAAATTAACCCAAATAATGAATGATGTCGATAGACCAGTTCAATTGATTTTTGCAGGAAAAGCTCATCCGCAAGATCAAGGAGGAATGGACCTTATCAAGTTTATTCATAAAGTATCTTTAATGCCACAGTTTAGAGGAAAGATATTTATTCTTGAAAATTATAATATTGGAATGAGTAGATATTTGGTAAGTGGTGTTGATGTGTGGCTTAATAATCCACGTAGACCTATGGAAGCATCTGGAACATCAGGAGAAAAAGCATCAGTTAACGGTGTGGTTAACTGCTCTGTACTTGATGGTTGGTGGGCAGAAGGATATGATGAAACAAATGGATGGGCAATTGGAACCCATGCAGAGTACGCATCATATGAAGAACAGGATAGAGCTGATTCAGATAGTTTATATCATCTTTTAGAAGATAAAATAATTCCAGCATATTATGATAGAGATGAAAATGGTATTTCACATAAGTGGTTAGAATATATGAAAAATTCTATTAAAACTACAGCAGGACAATATAGTACAGCTAGAATGTTAGTAGATTATACTAACCAATTATATATGCCATTATGCAATAATTATAATGAAAATTATCAATCTATTGAAAATGTAATTAATTTTGCTGATTGGAAAAAGACAGCCAAAGCTGTATGGAATGATATTAAAATTACACAAGAAGATATAGTAGATAACGTTCGTTATGATGCTGGAGCAAAAATTAGAGTAAATTGTATGGTGCAATTACCTAATATAGATGAAAATAACGTAGAAGTTCAAGTTTATTTTGGAAAAATAATGGAAGATGGTACTATTAGAAATGTATTTAATAAGCCTATGACAAAGGTAAATCCAACTTCTAAGGCTAAAAAGCAGGAATATGAAGCTGAAATAGAATTATCTGCTGGTGGAAATTATGGATATACCTTTAGAGCTGTACCTAAACATAAGATGTTAATGAATTTTGCAGATATGGATTTAATTAAATGGGAAGTAAAAGAAGATAAATAAAAGACACTCCCCCTCGATTTTTACGCTGATGTGATCGCAATCGAGGGGGAGTGTTTTGTTCCGTACATTAATTTAAGCGGAGGTGGCTTCACCTCCATCAGTATTGGATGAGGCTTCCGCTCCGGTTTTCTGGGGTGCGGGAGCTTTTTTTCCCTTTCTTTTAATAAAAGACTTTTTAGAGTTCTTCACGGGGAAAAACATCAAGACTCCCAAGGCTACCAAAATCAAGGGAAGGATTCCTTTGACTCGATAGTCAAACTTTAGAGAAACCTCGAGGAGTTTTGTGATTAATCTGGCGTCTATGTATTGATACCAGATTAATACAATAGCTTCCACGAGGAAAGCCGTCGCTTTCTGGGAATCAGAGCGCCATCCTGCGATTGCAAGCAGGACGGTGATAATTCCTACCAACCAAACCCCACTAATTATCGGGATAGGCTGAAGGAACAGACCTGCGGCTACCAGATTGCATAAGATGCCAGTAACGGCAGCAAGCAAAATGGTAGATCCTCCAAGAAGAGCTGTTGCTCCCTTGGTCAGTACTATTCTGTTTGAAGACAGAATAATTACTACCCAAAGGCCGATAATTCCTAATGCCGCGAATACGGCTCCTACTGGCACTATAGCTGCCCAGATACCAGGCAACTTATTGTACCAGCCAAGCGCTAAAGTGCTCAAGGGCTGGATAAACCCCAGAGCGAGTGCTGCGCTAATCAGCCCGTCTGTGACAACGTTTCTGTTGTACAGGAAGGCTGCTATACCGCAGATGACAAGCGCCGTGAGTGTTAACAGCTGGATGCTGACTACTTCTCCTGCGGCAAAGGTCAAGTTACTCCGAAGAGCAAGGAAAAACAACAGAGTTGCAACTAGTTTAGTTTTTTTCATTTTTTTATTCTCCTTTTTTGTTTTGTTTTCAATGTACGGCTGGGATAGAGCGTAATCATACTCTACTATGGTCACCCAGTTGGCCACTATGGGAAAGTGTTTAGATTTTCCCGTTATTAATAGTAATTCACATCTTATTATACCTCAATTTTACATAAAATGCAAAAAATGAATTATGGAAAATTACCAAAAACACTTGAATTTATAAATTTTTAGTATATAATATTTCGTGGATTTTAGAGAGAGAGGTATTTTTATGAAAGAGTATTTAAGAAAAACAAAAATAGTTGGAACAATCGGACCAGCTTCTGAAAATAGATTGGAAGAGTTGTTTGATGCTGGATTAAATGTATGTAGAATTAATTATTCTCATGGTAGTTATGATGAACAAGAATTCAAAACCAATGAAATAATTAGAATTAGAGAAGAAAAAGATCTTCCAATTCCAATGATATTGGATATGAAAGGCCCAGAAATTAGAACAGGAATGTTATATACTGGAAAGAATGATAAAATTAAAATTGAAGATGGACAAAAGTTCACTCTTGTAAATGAAGATATAATTGGAAATGAAGAAAAAGTTTCAGTATCATATAAAGAATTATATAAGGATGTTAAGCCTGGTACAAAAATTCTTATTGATGATGGTGCAATTGAATTAAGAGTAGATGAAATAGTTGATAAAGATATCGTAACAACAGTTGTTCACGGAAATCCATTAGGCAGTAGAAAAACAATGAATTTACCAGGAACAATTATTAGATTGCCAGCATTAGCTGAGAAAGATATAGCTGATTTAAAAACAGCTTGTGAGCATGAGTATGATTATGTAGCAATTTCATTTGCAAGAAATTTAGACGATATCGCTCAAGTTAGAAAAGTATTAGATGAAAATGGTGGAAAAGATATCAAAATAATTACTAAAGTTGAAAATGTTGAAGGTTTATCAAATATGGAAGCTATTGCTGAACATGCTGATTGCCAAATGATAGCTCGTGGAGATATGGCTACAGAAACAGACTTTACAGAGCCACCAGTAGTTCAAAAGAAATTTATTAAATTATGTAATGAATTAGGAAAACCAGCAATTACAGCAACACAAATGTTAGAATCAATGATGAACAATCCATTACCAACAAGAGCTGAAGCATCAGACGTTGCAAATGCTATCTACGATAGAACAAGTGCTATAATGTTATCTGGTGAATGTGCAATGGGTAAATATCCATTAGAATGTATCCAAGC
>AUXO012979286.1_pt1 | contig 11904 bp, 6 predicted proteins | sample 768731 | NCBI WGS metagenome assembly AUXO01 (sample SAMN02715735, study PRJNA202380) | gut metagenome | biome: sheep rumen | host: Ovis aries | place: New Zealand: Palmerston North | reverse complement strand
TAATACTAACCAAATTTCAAAAGAGTTAAATCCTGTTTCAACAGTAGATTCAGCTTCAGATGGAAAACTATTAATGTACACAGGTTCTGTTGAAGGTGATGCTACAGAAGGATCTGCAACATATGGTCAAGATGTTTTAACAACTAAAGCTTCAACTGAAAAAAGAGGAGAAGAAGGTGACTTCGTTGCCTTTGATATTTTCTTAAAAGTTGATAAAGACACAGACATTGTGTTAACAAAAGCTTCAGATGTTAAATCTAAAGATACTGATGACAGAGGTTTAAAAAATGCTGCTCGTGTTGGATTTATAGTTGCTAAAGATGCAGATGTAAAAGCTGCTGGTACAGCAATTTCTGAAATTCAAAATGTAGTACCATCAGCTGTACATATTTGGGAACCAAATAACAATGTACATACAACAGCTGCTGTAAGTCATGGTATCTCAAACTATGGTTTCACAGCTTCAAACTTAACAACTTCAACACCTATAACTAGTTATTATGGTGTAAAAGCAGCAGCTTCTGGAGTTGCATTAAATTCTTCTGATTCAAGTTTATTTGCTCAAGTAACACCAGAATATAAAACACCTGCAAATAATGCTACAGCAGGAGAAGACTTAGATGTATTTTCTTTAAAACAAGGTATCACAAAAGTTAGAGTTTATCTATGGGTTGAGGGACAAGACATAGATTGTGAAAACTCAGCTTCTGGTGCCAATATCAGTTTTGATATTCAATTCCAAGTTAAAGAAAATACAACTCCTTAACTTAGAAATAAGTTAAATAGAAATTAAAATAATAATAAGATTAAAATGACGAAAAAGAGTGGAAAAAAATCCACTCTTTTTCTTAATTTTTTGTAGACTTTTTAAAGCTAATATGATAAGATAAAAGAGAGGGAATATATACTCTGAAAGGATAAGGAAATTATGGAATTAGAACATGAAAAAACACAAGATTTAATAGAAGCATATAAAAAAATTAAAGACTTTCTAACCTACTTAGAGAAAGAAGAAAAAAATTATAAAGAACAAAAATAAATTAGCGAAAGGAAAATATAAAATGCTTGATACAGAAAACTTACAAAGAAATATGGAAAAAATTGATTCTCTAAAAGAGATTTTATTAACTATGCCAAAAAATAATGAGAAAAATATAGAAAAATATAAAGAAAAATTAAATGAATTAATTAAACAATACACAAAATATCAAGAACAAATAGTAGAAGAAATCACAAATAGATATAATAGAGAAATTAATGTTCCAGAAAATTCAGAAATAAAAAATTTAAAGGACAGACTAAGTACAATAGATAAAGCTATATATGTATTAAAATATAATGAGACATCATTTGAAAAAATGGAACTAGATAAATATATATATAAAATTTCAAGATTTTACAAAGAAAATTTGGAAAATGTTAATAATCAAATAGAGTTATGTATTAGAGCATTTGAATACACTGGAATAAAATTAACAGCAGAAGATTTTGATTATACAATACATGCAAATGAATATATGACAGTATTTTTCGAAGAAATGGAAAAAGGAAATGTAAATTCTGATAGATTAAAAAAGAAATTTGAAGATATATATTGGAGATGTTCAGACATAATAGTTCACATAGAATTAAATATTAGATATCTATATTTACAAAATGAGCAAACAATTGATAAATTTTTTGCAAAAGAAGCAAATGAATTACTTAGAAAATGGCAAAAAGGACCAAAAGAAATTAGAAATGGATATTTAGATTTAAAAAGAAAAATGCTAGAATTAATGGATGTAGATGAAAGAATAATACTAGATAAATTTTTAGTTGAAAACCTAAAAACAAAAGACTATACAGAGGAAAAAATAAAAAGTAACTTATCTACAATACTTGAACCTGCAACATTAAATAGATTAGAAAATAACAAAAAAGAATTAATGGAAAATATATTAAAATTTTATAATAGTTTAAAAGAATATAAAAACTATTTAAATTTCAAATATATAATAGATGATGTAAAAAAATATTACAATGAGAAAGATAAATACAAAAAAGTATATCAAGATACAAAAAAACAAATAGAAGATAAAGAACATAAGTTAAAAAAGATAAACAAAAAATTATCTGGAACAGGTATATTTGGAGTAAAAAAAGACATTTCAAAACAATCTGCAGAACAAAGTGGATTAATAAATGAACTAAAAGCATTATATAAAGAATTAGATATTAACAAATTTTATAATAAAATATACACTGAATTTAGTGAAGAAACAACAATTTATGAGGTATTAAATTTAGCATCTTCATATTATATGTATCTTACAGATGTAATGATAAAACACAATAAAACAATAACACAAGAGGAAATAGATGAACAAGTAAAAAAATTAGATGAATTTTTAACAAATCCATACAATACATTAATAAACAATTTAACTATACTTGATGAAAAAGATGTAGCTTTAATTATTAAAGATAGATATAAATTATTAGAATTTATAATAGAAAGACAAGATTTAGAAGAAAGCAACTTAGAAACATTAATGGATACATTAGAACAAATCATATTAGGACTAAATATGAAAAGAGTCGATATTGAACCAAATGATATAGAAAATATTTTTGAGATAAAAAAATTATTAAAATTATAAAATGAGGTAAATATGAAAAAGAGTAACAAGAGAAGAATATTTATATCAATACTTTTATTACTATTTATAATTGCAATGATAATAGCATTTGCAAATTCAAGGGCAAATAAAATTTTAGAAATTACAACAATTGCTGTTGATAGTGATAATCTAATTGAGGATGAAACAGTAACTTTACATTCTTTCAATGAAGGTGAATCAGGTTTTAGTATTACACTTCCAGAAATAATAAATGATAAAATGGTTACAAGTTATTTATTTATGGAAAAAATAGAGGATGGAGAAGAAGTTGTAAAAGATGAACCTGTTGAGGAAATTGTAGAAGAAATTCAAGAGCAACAAGAAGAAAATCAAACACCTAATGAAGAAAATATAATAGACTCAGAAGAGAAAATAGATGAAACTAGTGAGGAAACAACAGTTGAAGAAGAAGTAAAAAAAGAAAACTCTATTATAGAAAAAAAGCCTGGAGATAAAATCTATTTAGATAGTGAAGAATTAGAAAATAAATTAGTAAAATTAGTAGTAAAATACGACTTTATAGAAAAAGAAGAAAAAAAATTATATAATAAAAAATTATCACAAGATATAAATGAAAAAAATATCGAGATAAAGGCATATATGCCACAAGACGCCACAATTAAAGTTACTGAGGTTTCAACATCAAAAACAGAAAACAAAATAAATGGTGGAATAGAAGATTTGGCAAGCCCAGTACATTTAGCTGTTGCTTATGATATAAAAATTATTTCTGAAGAGAAAGAATATGAGCCAGAAGATTTTGATGAAAATGCAACAATAACTATTTCAGGGTTTGATCAAGATTCAATTAATATTTGGCATATAAAAAATGATGATACAGTTGAAAAAATTGAAAAAAATCAAACATCTTCATTTTCAACTTATGGAATTGAAGTTATAGAAAAAAATGAAAATACAACTTCAGAAGAGTCAGAAAAGAATGAGAACACAGAAAGTGGAGATAATAACCAACCAAGTAAAAACCCATCAATAAAGAAAGTGGTTAGAACTTCAGCAAGTAATGACGATGAGGTTCTTATAATAGATGACTATAATTCAGATTATAGTTATTATATTGGGAAAAACTATACAGACAATGCATCAGGAAATAATTCTGGAACATACACAAATAGTAATTTAGCAAAAGTTACTGTAAATTATTATGGATATGGATATGTTGATGGACAAGCAAATGATACAGCAAAAGGAAGAATTTCAGTAACAGAAAATCAAGATATAGTAAGAAATATAAGGTGTGTTCCAATAGTAGGTGGACAAGTTTCTATAGAATTAATAGATAATCCATTTATGGATAAACCTGGTGGATATGGTTTTGGTGGATGGATGTCTACAAATGGTACAATATCTACAGATGAAAAAACAAAAACACAAAAAATTGTAGCAACTGCAAGTAGTGAAATGACAATAAATGTATATGTAAATTGGAAAACAGCAACAGTTGTATATGTAAATCCAGATGAAGGATCAGATAATAATAACACAGGAACAGCTGAAGATAGCCCATTTGGCTCTTGGGGTAAAGCTTGTGAATATATTAATAGTCATAATAAAAATGATAGAGAATTAAATATTATTGTATTAACAGGACCTATAGATTCTGGAATTAATTATACAAGACCTGTTAATTCAACTCAAACAGGTGATGCTACATATAATTCTTCAACAACATTTACTTCTGGTAATTCATATTTAATAGCTACTGGTCAAGGTGCTGGAAGTAATGCAATAACTGCAAGTGGTAGTAGTATATCAAATACATATTTACAAAGTACGAATGTTTCTTTAGGTGATTCAGCGGAATGGACAATTACAAGGTCAGGAAATGGTTATACAATAAGAAATAAGACAAGTCCTAATTATTACTTGACTTGCAGTGTATCAGGAGGTGGATATGGAGGAGGAAATGCAAGTTTAACATTATCTTCAAGTTCTTTTACTTGGAGTTATGATTCATCAAATAGGAGATTTTATTATCAATATACTGGTAGAACATCAACAAGAACTTATTATTTATATTATGATAATGGATGGACAGTAAGTAGATATGATTACACTTCTTTATATTTCCTAACTTATCAATTAACAAATGTAACTACAAATACTGTAAAATCTGATACTATTTCAGCAAATACTAGTTATTCAAACAATAACTTACCATTAACAGTAACAAGTCTATACAATGGATCAGACTATAGAGATGATGCAACAATAGATTTAACAGCTACAAATGCACGTGCTGATTTCAATATATATAATGATTTTCAAATGAACCATGTAACTATAAATTCAACAGGATATACTTCAAATAATAATGGAACATCTTTTGAAACTGATTATGCATGGCTTAACGGAAATAGTCATAATGTTAGATTAGGTAGAGGAATAGAGTGTGCAGATACATCAACAACAGGTTGTACATTTGCAAATATAATAGGTGGAGGAGAAGAATCAGATTCTGCTTCAAATGCATATAAGCTTGTAGTAGAATCAGGTAAGTATTCTTCAATTCAAGGATTTAATCGTTATGGCGGTGGAACTCTCGATTACTATGGAACAGTTTATTTAATATTAGGTAATGATATAGATAGAAAAGCAAAGAATAATGATACAATGTCAGTATACTATAGAACAACTGTGAACTCTGGTGGTGGAGTAAATGGTACAGAGACAAATGAAAAAGCATGGATTATAAATGTAAAAAGTGGAAAATATGGAGTAGATTTTTTCGATACAAATATAAACTCTACAGATAATGATACTAAAGAAGATTGTGCATATGCTGGTATATATATGGGAGGATATGGAACACCATCAGCAGAAGATACTAGGGATAGAGCAGACAGATATATGTTTGTAGAAGGTGGTAAAATTGCAAATGCAATTGGAGGACTAAAAACTATCAGCGGAACAACTATAAAGACAAAAATGTATATAAAAGGTGGAGAAATTTATAATATAGTTGGTGGAGCAGGTCTTTCAACAACATATGGAAATAGAATAATACAAGTAACAGGAGGAACAATAAATTATAGCATTAGTGGAGGATCAAATGGATATGCTTCAACAGGTAGTGGACAAGAAGGAAAAATTGAAAATTGTAATACTTTAGTATATATAGGTGGAACAGCGCAAATTGGAACAACAGAAAATGTTAATGCAACTCCAATTGCTTCATTATATAATGTTGAAGCAGGATGTGTTTTAGGTGCTGGAAATGGAAAAGATGGTATAACTGATACAGGAAGAGTTGATAATACTCATATAATAATAAATGGTGATGCCCATATTTTAAACAGTATTTATGGTGGTGGAAACATTGGAACTGTAGGAAGCTCTAGTACAACGAATGCAACTGCTGTAATTGACATATTAGGTGGAACAATTGACAAAAATGTGTATGGAGGTTCAAATAGTAACAGTATTTATGGATCTACTACAGTAAATATAAAAGGTGGACAAGTTAAAGGTGCAGTATATGGAGGTGCTAATTCCAAAGGAACAATATATTCAGGATCAAATGTTAATGTAACAGGAGGCACACTTGGAACAAGTGGAAATACATCAGGGGTATTATTTGGTGGTGGAAAAGGTAAAGATACAGTTATAATGAAAAATGCAACTGTGAACATCTCTGATGGAGATGGAAATGTTAACATTTATGGAAATTCTTATGGTGGAAGTGAGCAAGGAAGTGTTAGTGGTCAAGCTACAGTAAATTACAATACAGCTTCTTCAATAGTATCTGGAAATGAATATTTAATAACATATAACAATAATATGTTATCAACAAATACAGGAGGAACATCAGTTACAAATGAAACACGTTCAACAACAGAAGCACCATCTAGTAGATCATTATGGACAATTACAGAAAGTGGAGGCAAATATATAATTTATAATGCGGCATCTAATAAATATTTATGTTGTACTACTTCTAATAGTGGTTGGGGAACTACAGTTAATTTAGGGCTTCAAGATGAAGAATATGAATGGTCTTATGACAGTAGTAATAAAAGATTTTATACTAGTGTTACAACATCAAGTTGGTGGGGAGGTACATCGACTAGTGACTACTATTTGAGATATAATTATGGATGGACTGTAGATACAAGTACTTACTATTCTTCTCTTGCATTTCAAACATATACAGTCCAAACTGATTCTGGAAGTACTTTTGTAAATATAAATGATAACCCATCAATAGAAAATACAATAAATATTGTAGGAAATGTATTTGCAGGAGGACAAGGAACAACACAAAATCAAGCTACTATTTCTGGAAATTCTACAATAAATGTTGATGGAAGTAATTTACCAAATGCAAGCATATTTGGTGGAAATGACGTAAATGGTGAAACAAATGGAAATATAACTGTAAATATTGGAAATACTTATGAATCAAAAGTTGGAAATGTTTATGGTGGTGGAAATGAAGACGACACAGGTCTAGAGGCAGATACTGTAAAAGTCTATTTAAAAGAGCATGCAAATGTTTCAAATGCATATAATGGTGGAAAATCTGCAGATTTAATATCATCAGGTTCATCAGATACTACAAGAGCAATATACTTGCAAGGAGGAACAGCAGGATATATATTTGGAGGTTCAAATACATCTGGTACAGTTACAGCAAGTCATGTATATATTGAGTCAGGTAAAGCAAATGAAGTATATGGAGGAAACAACCAAGGTGGTACAGTAAATGAATCTTTTGTAGAAATAAATGGAGGAACAGTAAATACAGTATATGGAGGAAACAACCAAGGAGGAACAACAACAACATCAAATGTTAATATAAATTCAGGAAAAGTTACAAATGCCTATGGTGGCGGAAATAATGCGGAAACTAATTTGACAAATATAGCTGTAAATGGAGAAGTTACAAACAATGTATTTGGTGGAGGAAACATGGCAGGTGTAACCACAAATACAAATGTTATTTTAAAAAATGCAACTGTAGGTGGAAGTGCATTTGGTGGAGGAAATGGTTCAACAGCTGTAGTAAAAGGAAATACTAATATTACATTACATGGAACTACAAATAAAGTAACAGGAAATGTATTTGGTGGAGGAAACCAAGCTCCAACAGGAACGGAAAGTAATAACAATTCAACAAGTACAGTAAATATATTATCAGGAACAATAGGCGGAAATGTATATGGTGGTGCAAATACTTCTGTAGTTTATGGAAATACAGTAACAAATATAGGAAAAGATGCAGTAGGAAACGAAAATTTAGAAATTGGAGATATTGAAATTGGAGGTACTATATTTGGAGGAGGAGAAGCAAATGCATCAGGAAGTGAAAATTATGACTTCTCATTTATAAGTGTAACTCAAGGAACTGAAATAAACATAGATGCAAATGGATATGATAAATTTTCTATAAAAGGAAGTATATTTGGTTCAGGAAATGCATCATCATCTAATGGTGATAGTTTTATAAATATAAAAAATTATGGAACAGCAGAAAATCCAAAAAGTAATGTATCATTACAAAGAGCAACACTTGCAACAATAGACAATTCAGCTTTTTCTCTTTCAGGAACTACAGATAGAACAAATGAATATTCAACTGTATTCTTCTCAATAAGTAGGGTTACAGAATTAAAATTAAAAAATAGTTCTACATTATATTTATCAAATGGTGCAAACTTACTTACTAAATTAGAGAGTGTTGCAGTAGTTGATGGTGAAGAAGTAAAAGGTGCAGCTACTATAGATGAAGAAACAGGAGAAATGACTAAAAATGTAGATAACAGAATATATATGCTAGAAGGTAAAAACTTAAATGTTGCAACAAATGAGAAAGCAACAGCTTATGGAGAAGTACATGGAATGTTCTTCTTAGGACTATACACAAATAGAACAAACCCAGCTACAAGTACAGGATATTATAATGTAGGATATGAAAACGGAGATGAAATAACAAACTTTGGAACTTTTGCAAACAATTCATATGTAAAGGCAGAACATTACAGAGGAGAAAACGACGAAAGCATACATGATATAACTGTAGATGGATTTTATACAAATATAAATGAAGAAGGAAAAATAAAGAAACAATATGTAGGGGTAACTCCTGATGATGATATATACTATCTATGGACAGTAGGAGAAGTATTTGATGTTACACCATTTGATATAGAACTTGCAGCATCTAAATATGCAACGCTTGGAACTTATGAATTAGTATTAAATGGTTTTTCAGACCCTAACATTAGATTTACAATACAAGGATTTTCAGCAGGTTTAGCAGAAGGAATTTCTTTAGTTAATCCAAATCAAATACAATCTATCGAACCAGATGAAAATAAAGCAAACAATGTATTTGGTTTAACAATGAAAACAGGAAATAACGGATGGAGAACAAATTCATCAACAACTTTTTTAACTAAAGATGGAGGAAGCTATACAGGTAGAAAAGAATATCTATCAGATAGTTCATCATATACACCAGCATTAAACTTCTGTTTTTATCACTCACAAAACATAAGTGAAAAGAAAGCATTAGGAGATGTAAAAATAAGACTATTAGTACAAACACCTATTGATGACTTGAATTATAAAATATCATTAATAGATATAAATATAGTATTAAGTTCACAATTATTCCAGGATTCTTTCTATGAAGCAGCTATTGCACCTGGACAAGAATTCCGGACTATTTACATCTACAGAAACATCTATAACAAATAAAAGTACATTTTCAACATATTATTCACTATTTTTAAATAAATTTTCAGAAAGTGATTATTATGAAGATTATGATACATATCATAGGGTATTAGTTTCTAGAAATTCATCAGACTTACCTTATGCGCTTCCAGCTAATACAAAAATAACAATGTTAGATATGGCAACTCAAAAATATTATTACTATATAGTATCTGCAAGTGATGTACAAAATAATAAATTTGAATATAAACTATCAGATTTTATAGCAATGGGAAGCGAAAATGATATGTTTAATGAACAGCAGGCAGCAAATAGTTATTATGATACAACAAATAATTTGGTATATGAAAACTTTATATTCCAAATAAATTTAGCAGACACAGATATTCAGTCAGATATAAGCAAAAATACACTCTTAATGGAATTAAGAGATACAGATGAACAAACTTTAATTGGAGTTTTAGGTATTCAAAGAGATGTAATAAGATATTCTGTATATGCTGGACAAGGAGCACAAATCAAATTAAACTCAGCGGAAGTAAATCCAGAAACAGTATATATAGGTACAACATTTAATTTAAATGTAGATACAGAATTAACACAAAAAATAGTAGATACAAAAACAATATATGATACACAATATTTTGACAAAAAACTTGGAATAAAAATAAGTTTATATGATAGTAATGGAAACAGAATGCAAAACGACAGTTTACTTGGAATAAACTTTGAATTAGATGGAACAAAATATTATCCAAGAGTTGATGGAACAACTAGAATATGTTTAGCAGATAAAGTAACAAAAGTATTATCAAAAATGAAAGTTAATACTCAAGATAATACAACATTGGCAAGTGGTGATTACATATTAAGAATAGAATCTTTTGGTTCAGCAGATGGTATATATTATGGACTAGAAGCATCAGATTCTATAGATTTAAACATAAGAATAATAAATGATGCTTATGGACTAAAAGTAATAACAAATGATCAAGCTAAAATAATAGACAAAGAAACAGGAAACAATGAAAATGGAACAAACAGTATAACAAGTACAGTAAATTATTCTTCTAAATTTAGTAAACCAAGTATATCAGTATGTTTATATAGAAGAGATTATAATGAAGAATATGAACAAACATATAGTAAAGTTGATTTAGCAAATTATGTTACAAATAATATATCTCCAACAGGAGTAGAAAACGAATATTTAATTTCAAATAATCCAAGTAGTTCTATAACAACAAACTACAACTTTAAGCAAAATTTAGTAACAGGAACATATAAACTAACATATAAACTATATGATGATGGAGTATTTGTAGGCGAAGCTTATGAATATATAATTATAAAATAATAAGTAATAAATGAAAGGAAAATTATGAAATACGATAAAAAATCTATTGAAAATAGAAAAAGAATGGAAAGAATTTTAAGAAGAATTATAGACATTTTATTAACAATTGTTATTTATAATATGGTTTTGGTATCAATAACTGCAATGAATAGAATTGATCAAATAAGCATTTTAGACTACAAAGCTTATGTAATAACAACAGATAGTATGGAGCCAAATTTAAAATCAGGTGATGTAGTTGTTGAAAAAGAAGAAAAAGAAGAAAACTTAAAAGTAAATGATATAATAACATATCAAAAAGGCGAAAGTAAAATTACTCATAGAATAACCAGAATTGTTAAAAAAGAAAATCAAAATGTTTATATGACAAAAGGAGACAACAACAAAATAGAAGATACAGATGGAATAACTTATGACAAAATTTTAGGAAAAGAAGTTATTAGGATACCTTTTATAGGAAAAATAATAAATTTACTTAATAATCAAATCGTATTTCTAATTTTCATATTTATGCTTTTACTTTTATATTTCTGGAGAATTGTAATAGAAGAGAAAAAAGAAAATAGGAGAGAAAAGAAAATTGAAGAAATCCATAAAAAACAATATTAAATATATCAGAAATATAAACAGAAAAAAGATAATACTAAAGATAATTTATATATTGATGATAATAGGAATTGCATATAATATTATATATTTTATTAATACAAAAATAACTAAAAATGATTATGTAGAATTTTTTGGTGTAAGTTTATTTAGCATTAAAAGTGATGCTATGGAAAAAGAATTAAATAAAAATGATTTAGCTGTAGTAAAAAAAGTAAAAGAAGATAGTTTAAAAACTGATGATATAATAGCATATAAGGTTAATGATAAAATAAGAATAGATAAAATTCATAAAATAATAAAAAAAGGTGAAAAAAATGAATATGTTACTATATCTAATAAATCTTTATATCCAAATAATGAACATATAGAAGAAGGACAAGTGATTGGAAAAGTTGTAAATAAGGTATCAAAATTTGGAGTAATACTTAATATATTACAAGCAAAATTAACTATATTTTTTGTATTAATAGTTTTGTTATTATTATTTTCTAATGTATGTTATAAAGAAAAAAAATACAGACAAAGAAAAATAAAGAAAAGCAGGAAATCTTAATAAAGATTTCCTGCTTTTACAAA
>AUXO018506603.1_pt1 | contig 11906 bp, 9 predicted proteins | sample 768731 | NCBI WGS metagenome assembly AUXO01 (sample SAMN02715735, study PRJNA202380) | gut metagenome | biome: sheep rumen | host: Ovis aries | place: New Zealand: Palmerston North | reverse complement strand
GCGAGATTCGAACTCACGACCTCCTGCTCCCAAAGCAGGCATTCTAACCGGGCTGAACTACTACCCGCTCGGTCTCACCGAGCGGGTAGTAGATCGTTCGAACGAAGTGAGATAAGAACTACTACTCAACTCTGGTTTTACCGAAAGCGGCTGCAAAATTACTGCTTTTTTTTGATATACGCAAATAATTTGTAATTATTTTGCATTTTTCTGCAGTTCTTTATAGAATTCCGCCACGGCAATGATGCCTTTTTCCCAGACCTCGAGGTCCATGGATTCGTTCGGGGAATGAATGGCATTTTGCTCGAGACCGAATCCCATAAGAATCGTTTTGCAACCAAGAATCTGCTCAAAGGCTGCGATGATAGGTATAGAGCCACCTCTTCTGGCTGCCAAAGGACGTTTGCCGAAGGCTATCTCGAAACCTTTCTCTGCCGCTTTATAGGCCGGAATATCGATCGGACAGACATAACCTTGTCCCCCATGCATGGGCGTGACGTGTACGCGCACACCCTTGGGTGCGAGCGATTCGATATAACGCACGAACGCACGCGAGATAGCCTCATGGTCCTGATTTGCCACCAAGCGACAGGAGACCTTCGCAAAGGCTTTGGAAGGCAAGACGGTCTTCGATCCTTCACCCGTATACCCGCCCCATATACCGCATACATCGAACGAAGGACGGCAGGAGTTACGCTCGAGGGTGCTATACCCTACTTCGCCGAAGACATCATCCACATCGATCGCTTTGTTATATGCCTCTTGCGAGAACGGTATCTGCGCGATCATCGCCCGCTCCGCCTCGGGAATAGGTAACACCTCGTCGTAGAACCCCGGGATAGTGATGCGTCCATCGGCATCGACGATCTTCGCGATCATCTCACACAGCGCATTAACGGGATTCTTCACCGCTCCGCCGAAATGGCCGGAGTGCAGGTCTCTGTTCGGTCCATCCACCTCGATCTGCCAGTACGCCAGTCCGCGTAATCCGGTCGTGATAGAAGGAGTGTCTTTCCCGATCATTGAAGTATCGGAAACCAAGATGATATCGGCTTTCAGCAGGTCTTTATGGTCCTCAAGAAATGCCTCTAAGGATGGCGAACCGATCTCTTCTTCACCTTCGAAGATGAACTTCACATTACAGTTCAACTGCCCTGTCTTCACCATATACTCAAAGGCTTTGGCTTGAATCATCGCCTGCCCTTTATCGTCATCCGCTCCACGGGCATAGAGTCGTCCGTCGCGGATAGTGGCTTCCCATGGATCGGAATGCCAAGCCTCGACCGGTTCTACCGGCATCACATCATAATGCGCATAGACCAGCACCGTGGGTGCATTTGAGATTTGAGATTTTTGATCTTCGATTTTATATTCCGCGAAGACAAAGGGATTGCCTTGAGACGGAAGGATCTCGGCTTTTTGACAGCCGGCTTCCAAGAGCAACTGTTGCCAGCGCTGAGCACAGCGCATCATATCTGCGCTGTGCTCGGGTTGACAACTCACGCTGGGAATACGGAGCAGGCTACGCCATTCCTCCATGAACCGCTCGCGATGAGTGGATATATATTGTTGTATTGTCATGTGCTTAGAGCAAGTGATGTGCTACAGTCAGACCGGCCATCACGATGGAAACCATCGACATGAGTTTGATGAGGATGTTCAGCGACGGTCCTGATGTATCCTTGAACGGATCACCTACAGTGTCACCTACTACGGTAGCCTTATGGCAGTCCGAACCTTTTCCGCCGAAGTTACCTTCCTCCACGTATTTCTTCGCGTTATCCCATGCGCCACCGGCATTTGCCATAAAGACAGCCAGTACGAAACCTGTTGCCAAGCCGCCGATCAACAAACCGAGGACACCGGCTACGCCCAGCACCAAACCGGTCACGATAGGAACGATAATCGCCAGAATAGAAGGAAGTAACATCTCCCGTTGAGCCCCTTTGGTCGAGATTGCTACACAACGTGCGTAATCCGGATCAGCCTTACCTTCAAGGATACCCTTGATGGTCTTGAACTGACGACGAACCTCTTCTACCATCTTCTGTGCCGCACGGCCGACAGCATTCATCGTCAGACCGCAGAACAGGAACGCCATCATAGAGCCGATGAAGATACCTACCAAAACAATAGGATTCATCAGGTTGACATTATAGGCCTCCATAAAGTCCACCAAGGTAGCCTTAGCCGCCTCTACACCGTTCGGCAACGCTTCACCCGTACGAATCAAAGCAATCTTGATCTCCTCTACATACGAAGCCAAGAGCGCGAGCGCCGTGAGGGCGGCACTACCAATTGCAAAACCTTTACCGGTAGCAGCGGTGGTATTACCCAGTGCATCGAGTGCATCAGTACGTTGACGTACTTCTGCAGGCAGACCCGACATCTCTGCGTTACCGCCTGCGTTATCGGCGATAGGACCGTATGCATCGGTGGCCAGGGTGATACCCAGCGTACTGAGCATACCTACAGCGGCAATACCAATACCATAAAGACCCATGGAGAGGTTAGCTGCACTGAACTCGATATGGAAACCGTTTGCGCAGAGGTAAGCCAGGATGATCGCTACACCTACGGTTACTACCGGGATAGCGGTCGAGAGCATACCCAGACCCAGACCGCTGATGATCACGGTAGCAGGACCGGTTTGCGAACTCTCACTCACTTTCTGAGTCGGTTTATAACTCTGCGAAGTATAGTACTCGGTCGATTTTCCTATGATCACACCGGCAAGCAGACCTACGACTACCGACAGCGATACCTGCCACCATTGGTCGGTCTCTGTGCCGAAGAGCCAAGCGAAGATCCCAAAGGTCACACCGGCAATGAGGAAAGCAGCCGTGTTCGTACCGATAGCGAGAGCACGAAGCAATTCCTTCATACCTGCGCCTTCTTTGGTCTTTACCATGAAGATTCCGATGAGCGAAAGCAGCACACCGCAAGCCGCGATGAGGGAAGGAGCCATAACGGCTTTCAACTGTAACGGTCCTGTAAAAGCTGCTGCACCCAAAGCCATCGTAGCCAAGATAGAACCGGCATATGACTCATAGAGGTCCGCACCCATACCGGCTACGTCTCCGACGTTATCACCTACGTTATCGGCAATCGTTGCCGGGTTACGCGGGTCATCCTCCGGGATGTTATATTCCGTCTTACCTACCAAGTCTGCACCTACATCTGCTGCTTTGGTGTAGATACCTCCACCTACACGGGCAAACAAAGCCTGCGTCGAAGCACCCATACCGAAGGTCAGCATGGTCGTCGTGATCGTGATCAGGTTCGCATCGGCTCCAACGAGTGCCAGCAAACCGGTTTTCTGGAGGATCAAGAACCAACCGGCGATGTCCAGCAACGCCAGACCTACTACCGTCAGACCCATCACAGCGCCCGAACGGAATGCTACTTGCAGACCGGCGTTCAAGCTCTGACGAGCGGCATTAGCCGTACGAGCCGAAGCATAGGTTGCGGTCTTCATACCGAAGAAACCTGCCAAACCGGAGAAGAAACCACCGGTGAGGAACGCAAACCATACAATTCCGTTCTGCAGGTTAAAATAAGCCATTACGGCAAACACAACAGCCAGGATAACGAATACGATCGTCACCACTTTGTACTGCTGTTTCAAATACGCCATCGCACCTTTGCGGACGTGCGAGGCAATGGTCTTCATCAACTCGGTTCCTTCATCTTTACCGAGCATGTTCCGGTAAAAATAATAGGCAAAACCAAGAGCCAGGACCGATGCTGCCAATACGACATACATCAAAAGAGTTACATCCATAAAATCTTGTGTTTAAATTAATATTAGGGTTAATAAAAAGGGTTTCTTACGCTTGTGTCAGATAACGCCTACGCAGCAACTGAATATCCTCATGCGTCAGACAGAGTATCTCGTGCAGGTAATTCGTCATGCCTCCGAACTCGCGGTCGATAAGATCAAGCGTGGAGATGAAGTTGGGCGTCGAGACACCCATGAAGGCTTGAATAACAGCCATCTCCGCTTCGCCGCCTCCGAGGGCAATAACATCTTTATTAAGCCGCGTGACGATAGGCCGGTAAGCGATGTTACTCGATTCAAAATCCGCGATGATAACCTCGCGCTCCACACCCAGAGCGAACATCAGGAAGGCTGCTCCCCACCCCGTCCGGTCTTTTCCTTGCGCACAGTGCCAAAGGATTCCGCCATCCTCCGGCGCCTCAATGATCAGACGCAGAAACGCTGCGTACTGAAGCTGCGAGAACTCCGAGCGGATAAGAGACGGATACATATTCGCGGCCATCATCTGTACTTCCGGATAGAAGGAGTAATTGACGATATGACGGTCCAACTCCAAGAACGCCTCATCGGGTATGGGTTTTCCCGTTGCTTGCTCGGCTCGCATGTCTATAGTCGGTAGCAGGTGATGCTGAACACCTTCTATCTCACGGTCGGGTACGGCTTCAAACTCACCCAGAGAGCGAAAATCAAAGATACGACACAGGTTATACTCCGTTCGCAAACGTTCGATATCCGCATCCGAAGCATCGTGAAGGTGCGCAGTACGGATTAACCGATGCGGACGAATAGGACGTCCTCCCGCTGCGAGGATGCCACCCAAGTCGCGTGCATTAACTATGTTATCAAAAACTATATCCACGTAAAGTTGAAAGTTGAAAGTTGAAACTTTAACGAAAAACCACATCGATGAGGGCGACAAACTCTTGGTATGCAAAGGTATCACTCAGTTCGCAAAGGGAAGCCGCCAAACCGCGATAATGCCACTCATGGTCTGCTTTGTTCTTGGCATGAAAGATAGCCCATAACGCATCGCCTTTCGTCATATAATCCCGATAGATCGCGCGCATGTTACTTAATTTGTCTCCCATCGCCACAATCTTCGCATCGTGGGATGCCGCTGCCAGACGATCAATAGCGGCTTGTTTGCGCGCATGCCACGTTGCTTCTTCATTACCGGTCTCGGCATTGAAGAGTTGACCGTCGATCTGGTCGCTCTCCGAATGCACCAGTTCTGCAATACGATCGCCGAACTCACGACGGATATCCTCCACCGTGACATCTGTATCTTCTATCGTATCATGCAGCGCCGCAGCAGCCAGCAGTTCTTGGTCGGGTGTGATCGAAGCGACGATCTCTACCGCTTCCATCGAATGAACGATGTACGGAAAGCCTTTGCCGCGACGCTCGGTGTTATGATGAGCTTGTACGGCGAAGACGATCGCCTTATCCAACAGCGTAGTATCTAAATATTTATTAGCCATGATAAAAATAAATATCAACTTTCAATAAATCGTTCCTTCGAGCATAGCGCGGAATTGCGGCATCGGGCAGTGCGTATCACGCTCAATCATAATCGTCTTGAGACCGGCGTAAATCTTCACTTGTTTCATCACTTCCTCCATGTTCGCATCTGCGCCGAAGTACTCAAGCGCAAAAGCGTCCCAGAAACGGGCAGCCGTTGCATTGGTCATATGATTCACCTCCATCGTCCAACTCTCGTCGTTCAGACAGCAGCACAGATAGACCATACCGATGTCGAACATCGGATAGCCGTAACAGAAATCGCCCAGGTCAATGAAATAGGATGTACGCACGCCGTCTTTCTCGGTGAAGATAGCGTTACCGAACTGCAGGTCACCGTGAATAGCAGTGTCTCCGTCCGGGGCTGCCGCAATGAAATCACGCAGTTTCTGTTTCTGCTCAGCCGTAAAATCGGGATTAGCATCCAACATGTTATAGAGACGGTCTTTGACGTTCTCAAACTGGGTCGTATCTACATGCACCGAATGCAGTTTCTTGCACAGCTGCGCGAACTCACGTCCGTATTCCGGTGCTTTCTCGGGATTGTCGCCGCATGCACGAGAATAGGATTTCTTACCATCTATACGGCGGAAACGGATTCCCATCTGCTTGCCGTCTGTCACCAGGTCACCCGGTTCGGGTGTCGGAATACCCATGTCATACACTTTCTTCGCCAACTCCAGTTCGAGCGCAGCCGCCTCGAAATTGCGGAAGTACATCTTCATCATGATAGACGGATCCGTCTTATGGTTATAACTTGCACCGTTGGCGCCTTCACCGGTGCGTACATAGTCGTTCAAATCAATTAAAATCGGTTCCATATGTTTTTCATTTATATTTTTCACATTTTGTTTTGCACAGCCCCTGATACAGGCTTTTTACTTCTGGCTTTCCATGAACGGAAGTGTAGTAGCTTGTTTGTACATCAGTTCGGCGAGTTCTTCATTCTGCGGCGCGATACCATTGAGGGCATCGAACATGCGAACAATGCCTTTTTTCCCTTCACCGTGTTTAAGCAACGCCACAATACAAATATTCTGGAGTCCGACGGCCGAAGAGACGATATCGAGGTCGGTGTTGCCTAACTGATGTCGCGCCATACGATAGGCGTCTTCCTGGTTCTCGTCAATAAGCCGTTGCACATCGCCCAGAGTCTTGCAGCCCAGGTCGAGCAACACACGGAGATAACGAACGAGAGACATTTCCTGTATCTCCGCCTGGTTGATGGCAGCGATACGTTTGTTGAGTCCCTTAAGCGGCTGCACTTGCAGATAAGAGCGGAAGGTATCTCCGTCCAGCGACACGTCATCCAGTTTACCATTTTGCACTAACTGCTGCACGTGACGACGGTAGTCATTGATTTCGGTTCGAATGCGACTGAACTCATCGTCCGCCAACTCTAACATTCCCGCTAATCGGTTCATTTGACGCATGTACTCACGTGGGATCTCCACCCCGGATTTATAGCCGGTGTCATGGTTAATAGCCGCCCACGCATGCTGCAGCGTAGTACGTAATTGCAATTCAAAATTTACCCCGTTTAACCGGCATATATAATGCAGCGAGTTATACCCGAAGCTGTCCAACTGGTGCAGTTTCCGTTTGTCCACCGAGTTCGTCCAGTCGATATCAAACAGCTGCTCTGCCATAGCGGCGATGCGGTCCACATCATCGGTATAAAAGGTGATGATACGCGCACCGATGATATCTGTTATATCATCCAGACATGCGTATTTCTGTCCCTTCAGGGCCAATTTGCCTGCCAGACTCTCTTCGGTCTTCACACGTGCTTCGATAGCCGTCACCACTAATCCGTTACGGTCCACCGCTTCACGCAGCATCCGTAACACCTCCTCCTTGAGTTGCTCCATCTGAGGTAACCGCTCGCGATACTCTTCCAGAATGAGTTGGCTATGTAAATCAAGGCCTTCCATTATTGAATCTCAAATAAGCTGACGAAGCCCGTCATTACAAATACCTGACGGATATCTGCGTTGATGTTACGAACGATCACTTTGCAGTCGTGTGCCGTCGCCTCTTTGCGGATGCTTAAAAAGATACGCAGCCCGGAAGAAGAGATATACTCCAGTTCCGTACAGTCCAAGATGATCTCCTTGTGACTCAATTCCAGCAGGGGCTTTACATCTTCGGCGGTTTGAACCGATGCGGCTGTATCCAAGCGTCCCGAGAAAGAAGCTACCCATTGATTTCCGTTTTCTACAATTGTTGTTTTCATATGTTTGATTTTATTTGTTATGACAATTTTTTGATTAAGGTCAGGATGTTTCGCGTCTCTTCACGACGATAAACCACCTCATCCATTATTTGACGCACCAGGTGAATACCAAGTCCGCCGATAGAGCGTTCTTCGGCCGAGAGGGTTATATCCGCCTCTTTCTGCGCGGTGGGGTCAAAAGGTATACCGGTGTCGGTGATCGTGAATAGCAGTCGTTCGCCGTCGTGGGTCTTGCTGCGCACAAACTCCACGATCACTTTGCCGTCATCGCGACCCGGATATGCGTACAGCATCACGTTGCTCACGGCTTCCTCCAGAGCGAGGTTAATCGGCATATTCAGGTTTTGAGGGATACCCAATGCATCAATCCACTCCGCGAGCGTCGGAATCTGCTGGATGTCGTTGCGCATGACGATGGCAGGCGTCTGATAACGAATACAGAGCATCGTCAAGTCATCGCTCTGTTGCGCTCCGTCTACAAAGCGCTTCACGTCCGCATACATCTGCTCGACCACTTCGCGAGGACGGCTATCCACGAGGGCAATAATCTTATCCAGCATCTGCTGCTCGCCGTACTGTTCATGCTTACCGTTCTCCGCTTCGGTCAGACCGTCGGTATAGAGGAATAGCGCATCGTTATAATGCATCTGTATCTGCTGCGCTTCGTACGCAAAATCTCTCTGTACGCCCAACGGCAGGTTATGTTTCACGTCCATGAAACGCTGATGGAGGATCGGCGCATTATGGCCGGCATTGCAATAGTTGAGTTTACCGGTCGTCAGATCGAGCACACCGAGGAAGAGCGTGACGAACATATTCTGGTCGTTCTGTTCGGTCAGCGCCTCATTGAGTCGCATCATAATATGTTCTGAGCGCTCTTCGTACGCGGTCACGCTGCGGAACAAAGAACGCGTCATAGCCATCACGAGAGCAGCCGGTATACCCTTTCCGCTCACATCGCCGATAGCGAAGAACAACTTATCGTTGCGCACATAGAAATCGTACAGGTCGCCACCGATCTCTTTAGCCGGTTCTACCATACCATACACGTTCATATCCAGTCGGTCGAGGAAAGGCGGGAATACCTTCGGCAACATCGCCATCTGAATCGTACGGGCAATGGTCAACTCATTCTCGATACGCTCGTTCTGCGAACTGACAGCGGCTAATCGTTGGGCCACCTTACCCGAACGCAAGACGATCAGTACCAGCAACGCCAGACCCAGCAGCATCAGGATACTCACCAAAAGCGTGATACGGCGCAGGTCGGCAAACATCACATCATCGGGAATAACAATCGAGATATGCCATCCTGTCGCCTGAATCTCACGATCGAAGGTATGGTATCTGCGGCCGGGAATAGTGTCCCCAATCGGCACAATCTCTCCGCCTGTACTGGAACTGATCGAATAGAAACTCTCGGGATAAACCTGCAGGTACTCGGACATGTCTTGCAGATAGCCGAGCGACAAGTCGACGCATACCACGGCTACCACTTCGCCCTCCGCGTTGCGCACCGGATAGGAGCAACTCACTACCCAGTCCTGCGAACCCGAGTCATCCAGATACGGTTCGCACCACCAGCAGCTATCGTGCACAAAGCCATCCTGATACCATTCCATGAGGGTATAGTCGTGCTCAGCGCTACCGATATTACGGGTGAAGACACTGTCGTCGGAGATACGGCTGCTGCAGGGTTCGTAGAATTTTCCTTTGGAAGGGAAATAATCGGGCACGAAAGCCACTGCCACACTGGTGGTATTCTCAATCGTGCTCACGATCGCGCGTGTAGCCGCAGCTACCGAGTCCGGGTTATTGACATGGTTCTCCGCCAACATCGACAGCATCTTTGCCGCGGCTTCCATCTCAATGGTATGTTTCTCTATTTCCAGCTCTGCCTTACGCAACTCTGTCCGGGCGCGCTGCTCCGCTTCCTTGCGGATGCCGGCACGACTGAAGAAATACTGCACGCAGGACGTGCCCTCCAGCACGATAGCGGCTACCAGGATTATCCAGAATCCGGATTTCAGATTTCTATTGATTTTTTTCATATGCTTATTGTATGGTCATCAGACGCATCTGCGTCTCACGGGCATTGGGTCCCACATGGATCTCCACCTCTCCGGGTTCGATAGTCCATTGCAGGTGATAGGGTTCGAAATAACTGAGCAGGTCGGCATCGATAGCAAACTGCACAGTACGGGTCTCTTTCGGCTGCAGGGTGATGCGTTCATATCCGCGCAACTCCTTATACGGCCGCACACCTTTCGCCACGCGGTCGCCTATATACAGCTGCACGACCTCCGTGCCCTCGCGCTCACCCGTGTTGGTGATATCCACCGAAGCCGTGATCGTTCCATCCATCGGCATCACGCTGTCGGAGAGACAGAAATTCGTATAGTCAAAACTCGTGTAACTCAGTCCGTAACCGAAAGGATACAGCGGCCAACTGCTCACGTCCGCATAACAGGTGATATACTTGCTGAACTCCCCTGCTTCGTTCACGCGGGAAGTACGCATCTGGCGATACGAGAAGGGATATTGACCTACGTGACGCGGCAACTGAACGGTCAGCCTACCCGACGGATTGACGTCTCCAAAGACGATATCTGCGATGGCATCCGCTGTCTCACTTCCGCCGAACCAGGACTCCAAGATAGCCGGCAGGTGCTCCGTCTCCCAGTTCAGCACGGTCGGTCGTCCGGCAAAATGAACGAGCACAACCGGTTTACCGAGCTTCAGCAACTCTACCAGCAGGTCATGCTGAGCATCCGGCATCTCGATGTTCACGCGCGAAGCACATTCTCCGGACATCTCGCTGGACTCACCCATAGCCGCGATGATCACATCGGCCTGACGAGCCACTTGCAGCGCCTCGGCACGCATCGCCTCCGCACTTCGCGGGTCACGCATGCTGGGTTTGAATACCATTGCTATCTCTTCCGCACGCTCGTCGTACCATATGTTACTGCCCTTGGCGTAAAGCAGCTTGGCGCCCGTGCCCTTCAGCGCATCCTCCATACCTTCTTTCACGGTCTTATACCGCTCCGGGACAGCCGCTACCGACCATGTGCCGGGCATGTTAATACGCGTGTCGGCCAAAGGACCGATCAGCGCTATCGTACCGCTTTTAGCCAGAGGCAGGATATGCTCATTCTTCAGCAGCACCATACTCTCGCCTGCTATACGACGAGCCTCCGCGCGGTGCGCCTCGCAGAGCATCACCTGCGCCCGACGAGTCGAATCGCAGTATCTGTACGGGTCCTCAAACAGACCCAGTTTATATTTCGCTTCGAGGATTCGGCGACAAGCCCTATCAACCACCGCTTCGGAGCATCGTCCTTCGCGTACCGCCGCAGCCAGCGTACCCTCCAATCCGTCCGACACCATGTCCATATCCAGACCGGCGTTGATAGCCTGCAGCGCACACTCTTCCAGCGTCGCGCATACCCCATGCTTCGCCAACTCCTCCACGGCCGTATAGTCCGATACCACAAAACCTTTGAAACCCCACTGCTCACGCAGCAGGTCGGTCAGCAGCCATTGGTTGCCCGTAGCCGGGACACCGTGCACTGTATTAAACGCAGCCATTACGGAACCCGCTCCTGCATCGATCGCCGCACGGTAGGGCTGCAGGTATTCGTTGAACATATGGTAGTCATCCGGATAGACATTGTTATATTCGCGACCGGCTTCCACCAGACCGTATAACGCAAAATGCTTCACGCATGCCATCATCGTCGTCGGGTCCGCCAAGTCGGCACCTTGGTATCCGCGCACCATGGCCTCGGCCATACGGCTACCTAAGAACGGGTCCTCACCGTTGCCTTCGCTGATTCGTCCCCAGCGACCGTCGTGCGTGATATCCACCATGGGCGAGAACGTCCAGCATATACCGTCTGCTGTTGCCTCCGCTGCCGCTATCTGCGCCGAACGGGCTACTGCCGCCGTGTCCCAGGTGCAGGACAAGGCCAAAGGAATAGGAAATATCGTCTCATAGCCGTGAATCACATCCATTCCGAAGAGCAACGGAATACCCATCCTACTCTCTTCGACCGCTATGCGCTGGATCTCGCGAATGAAAGCAGCACCTTTGAGATTAAACAGGCCGCCCACCCGACCCTTACGGATGTCATCGCCCACATTACTGATACGAGGCTCACCCGTCACGATATCTCCGGCAACAGGCAGGTTCAACTGCCCCAGTTTCTCCTCCAGGGTCATCCGGGCCATTAACTCGTCAATAAAACGGTTCATTTCCGCCTCTTGCCGCTCTCCTTCCGCACCGTGGCAACCCACTAACAGCATCGGCAGAAGCACTGCCATCCAAATCCACTTACGCATAGTTATTCCGTTTGGGCGACAAAA
>AUXO012164993.1_pt1 | contig 11906 bp, 8 predicted proteins | sample 768731 | NCBI WGS metagenome assembly AUXO01 (sample SAMN02715735, study PRJNA202380) | gut metagenome | biome: sheep rumen | host: Ovis aries | place: New Zealand: Palmerston North | reverse complement strand
TGTAAAAATAATTGATGCATATTTTTTACAATATAGTATGGATATAAATTATTAAAATAAACAATTGATTCATCTATACTACCATTCTTATATGCAAGTTCAATCATTCTATCAACATCACCTGCAACAGGATCTTCTAAAAGACCAGATTCTCTAACACCCTCTAATGATTTAACAAAAGATTGTGTAGTTGCAAATTCCATAATTGTATTTGAAGTATATACTTGAACTTGTTCAAATATAAACTCACTATATATTCTTTTTGATCTTAAAAAAGATAGATATGGAACTATTAAAGCTCCTAAAGCAACATAGAATACACTAATAAATAAATTATAGAAATATAAGTATGAAATCAAGCCAGCAAAACCACCAATTAATATAACTTGAATTAAATAATCTCTAGGTTTATATTCTTGACCTAATTGTTTAGTTTTTTCACGTACTTTTTTAAATGAATAAGGTGCAAACTTATCATATAAAATAGTTACCTGATCATTAATGAATCTAACAGCATTTTTACCACTATATCCACGGTATAGCATTACAACTGCTGCGATTACTAGTAAAATAAATAATTCCATTAACTATCACCCCTCATTTGGTATCTGAAAAACATTAACGTCAGATACGTTAGGATTTATATTAAATACATTTTGTTGATTATCTAAAGATGGACTTTCAACTACATTACTATTTATATCAGTAACTGTAGGATTTTCTACTACATTATTATTTGCATCTACAACTGTAGGATTTTCTATTTGTTCATTACTTGTTTCTAAATTATTGTTTTCAAGTGGATCATCACTCGCTCTAGAAACAACATCACTAACATCAATATTTTGATTTTCTAAGTATTCAAGTAAGCTCTTAGAAGGTTTTTCAAACACTGGAGCATGTCCAAATGTTTTTCTATAAATTGTATGTGCTTGTGGAACATTATTATCATCAACGTAAAATTCTGTAACTTCATCTACTTCACGATGAAATTTACCATATTCTTTTGAATAATAAGCTTTAATGTGAACACCAATTTGTACATATCTATATATTGTTGTTAAAAACTGATTAACATCAATATCTGTTTCCAACAAACTGTATAAACGATAAGGTATAGCACTAGCTTTATCAGCATGGATAGTTGATAAAATATTGTGACCAGAAGAAATAGAGTTTCGAACTGCTGTAACAGCTTCAGCTGAACGAACTTCTGATAGTAATATCCACTTTGGATTTTGACGCATACATGTAACTAATACATCTGAATATGATGCAACATTATTAGTTTTCATTGCAACAATATCTCTATGTGGGAATATTTTATCTAAGTGAAGTTCTAGAGTATCCTCTATTGTTATAATTTTTTCTGTAGCCTTAGTATGACTTGCTAAATATTTAATAAATTCAGTTTTACCAGAACCAGTTTCACCGGCAACAATTATATTACAATGTCCTTCTACACATTTAATAAGAAAATCATGTATATCTTCTGTAAAATAATCTTCCTTTAATAATTTTTCCTTCTCTAATCTTATTTTAGCTGGTGTCTTACGTATAACACATGCAATACCATTAGTTGCAATAGATTGATGTACAAAGTTAAGACGAAGTTCAGCACTTTCTGCATCTAGAAAAGGTTTTGCATTATTAAAAGTTGTACCCATAACATTGGAGCATTGAAAAGCTAACTTTTCCATAAACTCTTGGGTGCAACTTGGAATTTCAACTCGAATGGACCCTTGAGTTAGAGAACGTATCCAAATTTGACCACCATTACAATAAGAAATATCTGTGATATCATCATTATCCAATAAAGGTCTTAATGGACCAAAATCCAGCTTGTCAAATATGTTTTCGTTCATCTATCTCACATCCACTCTTTTTATTCTTTTGTTTATTCTTTTTTTCTTTTTTTATTAACTAATAGTATCTGTCCATACTGTAACACTATTAATAAAATCTTTTATATCATTACTTGATAATTTTAAATCCCCTGGGTTAGTCTTTTGACTTTCTGCAGTTGGTACTGGAGAAAGATCAGTACTATAATTCTTTAAATATTCTGCTTTTTTAAGTAATATGTAATATTCTTGAGGTACTGCAAATATGATCATTGATGGTGTTGATGCTTCATCTACATTAGAGAAAACATTTTTACCACTAGCATCTCTTACTGCAAGTACTTTTACATTTTCAAGTAATTTACCAACCATTACTTTACCATTATTTGGATCAGCATCATTATCTGTTTTATATGTAGCTTTGAAATATAAATCTATATAATTACCTGGATATATAGAGTTACTATATGTTGTAGTCATATCAACTTTCATATAATAAAGTACATATCCTTTTGGATAATCTAAAATTATACTATTAGGTAATTGATCTTTTTCAACTACACTTCTTGTATAAAATAAGCTTCCTTTTGGTATTATTGAATCAGCATTTGAATACTTATCAATAACACTTTCTTTAGAACGATATATTTCACCTTTAATCATAGCAGGTGGAACTTGAGCTTCCCCTACCATTTCTTCAGTGATTTGCATTCCAGGATCAATATCCTGTAATGCATATGGAATAGTAATAGGATTTGTAGCTTGTTGAACTTTATAGTTATATCCAACATATAAAACTACTAAACCAAGAACTATTCCTAATACTGTAACTGTATTCTTATTTGCTAAGAATTTTTTTAAGCCAACCGTAATATTATTCATTTTTATTCCTCCTATTTAATATCATTAACACTACTTATACGTAAGTCTTTGATATATTCCTTATTTTGGTTTTCTATAGCAATATTATCTTTATATTTAGTTTCTAATATCATATCAGCATTAGTAGTAATATCAAATGATTGTTTATCTCCACCAAGACTATTAATTAAACCATCAGTTCTTTTTGGAGAAGTTACTCTAATACTAACTTTTGGAGGTGTTTCATTTATATCATATACTTGAATACGATACTCACGAGTTCCATCAACTGCTACTGCAAATCTTTTAACAAAACTCTCCATAAACTTTTCTTTATCCATTCTTAAAGATCCAAATTCACGATAATATTTAATATCGATTGCATCATTCATTGATGCTTCAGTTGTTTCTTTCAATAGATAATAATCAAGTTCTGAACCAGTTTGTTGACTTGTTATAACAGTAATACTGTAGAAACCAAGTATTGCCATTAGAATAATTCCTATTGTTAAAAACGCTTTATTCATATAGTATCACACACCTCCTAAATTATCTTAACCACTCTATAAGATCTTGATCACTTGTAACAAAACCAGATAAAGTTAAATCACATGTTGTACTGTTTAATAAGTTATTACAAGGAAGTCCAGTAGAACCTGGAATAGCAAGTCTTTTAGATGTATAACTATCATTTCTTAAGAAACTACTCTTATAATATGTATAGTTTGGTGTATTTGAATTATCATATTTACCAGTTTCATATCCTGTACCTTTAACATTTGTAAAAGTACCATCGCTATATGCTGTGTAATAGTTCTTGCTACTATTTCTATTAGCATCATTTCTTATATTTCTTAAATTAGTTGTTGTTAATGTAATATCATAATCTAATTCAGTATTTGTATAAGCATCAGTTGCTTCAATTTTCTTAACTAAAGCACTTGGTGTAACTGGATAACCTTTAATTGAAAGATTAGTTGCTTTAACACTCCAGTTGAAACCTTCAGCACGGCTTGCAGAGGAACTAGCAGTAGAACCTGCTTGTTTCTCTACTCCGCTTAATTTCTTAACTGTTGCTTCTTTTTTATCACTACTAGTTCCAGATGGGAAAATATTACTTGATGTATAAGATTTAGAACTAAAGTTATTTATATTTGTTGATGTTCCATTTCCAGGAGGACAAGCTTCATTTGTACATGAAGAACATACTCCATCAGGACATCCTGTATCAGTTGAATCTGATATAGCATAGAAGCATGCTGTATCAAAGTTCCAGTTATAATGACCAAAGTTTTTAATACTTGAATTAATATTATAAACTATTGATTTAATATATTCAGAACCAGCCCATTCATCAAATGATTTTGTTGTTACACCAGACTTAGTATTTTGATACCAACGCCAGTATGGTGCATTAACATTTTTAGCATTAAGTGGTGTACAATAGTTACCTTCTTTATATGTATACCAATTAGTATTACTTGGTTTATTGTAAACTACATCACCATTTTTATTATTTATCCAAGCTCCTGGGAAAGTTAGAATATCATGATACATATAATAATCATCACGATTAGAACAACTTCCTCCATTGCTTATTAAGATACTTGTATTACTTTCATTACTTGGTAATACTTTATTACCAGTAGCATCCCATGTCTTACAGTTCTTATCATTAGAACCTAAGGCACAAGTTTGTTTATTGTTATCTTGATCATAGTTAACAGTCATTTGATATGTTGCATAATCAGTATGACAAGCTGCTGCAGCGTTATTAATACATCCAATAGCTTCATTGAAATATGATAATGCATTATTTACATAATCATTTTCAGCTTGTTCACGGTCACTGTAATATCTACCACCACTTACATTAAATTGACAGTTATCATTACATCCGTCTTCTTTCTTGAATCCATTAACTCCAGCATAAGCATTATAATCATATGTTCCAGTCCATACTGAACGTGTTTCATAAACATCTTCAGATTTTATACAAACGCCTTTTTTATTATGTTTAGTACACTTAGTACCAACTTTAACTTCTCTATCTTCATAGTGTTTTCTACGATACTTACCTTCCATACAGTTACCATCATTCATACATGCATCATAGTAAGCTGCATCTCTAGCACCATATTGACAATCAGTATTTCCTAAATACCAGTTATAACCATTATCATTACATACTGTTCTTGCAGTAAGTTGTAAACTATTGAAATAGAATGGCGCATAATTATTCCATTTACATGCTGCATTTTTAGAGAAATAATTTAATCCATTAAAGTTACCAGTAATAGTTTTTTGAGCATAATTGTAAACTGCTACTATTAAGTTAGCATTTACAGCACCTCTTACTTCAGCAGGACAAGCAGAGTCATCATCACTTGCTCTAACTTTAAGTGCTAAAGTAGATTCTTTATAACTATCGAAACTATTTTTCTTAGCTTCAGCTTTTTCTTTCTTAGTTTTCTTTGTTTCATAAACTTTTGTATAACATTTATCAATACATGATTGTGAATATTTTCCACCATCACAACTTGCTATACATTTATCAAAGTCTTCATTTGGTCCTGCTTGATTTTCATGGTTTCTAGCAGAATTACAAATTGGAATTAAATCATTTGGAATATATTTATTAATATCAGGTAAATTGTTAAGCTCAAGATTAGAAATACAATTTACTTTACTCTTAATTTCAACTTCATATGTAAAGCATTGACCAGCGATAACTGCTCTTGGAGGTCCAAATGATACAACTAATTCTTCACGACATGTAGTTGTACAAGCTTTAACGCTTCCTGCTTCAACACCAACATATTGAGCACTTGGTGTTTGAACATCAATATAGTATAAGAATTTTTCTGTTTTTTCATTTTTTCTATCACAAGTAAGCATTTCACTACTTTGTGATCCTAAATCACTCTTATATTGGCTCTTAAAGTTACTTGCATTATTAACTCTTACCCAAGGTTTAGATGCATCTAATGCAGGTAAATCAGTTTTATTAATAATTGCTGAGTTTTTATTATATAAAGTAATAAATTCAGCTACTTTAGATTGTAACTTATTTAAATTAGCTTCAGATAAGTTATAAACTACATTTCCATTTACATCTGGGAAACATGAAGGCATTACTTTTTTAAGAACACCTTTAATAGTATCATCACTACTATTATATGTTCTATTAGCCCATCCACAAGCACCAGATCCACTTGCAATGTCATTTAAGTATGCACTTCTAACACTACCAGTAGGAGACATTAAACTAACACCTAATTTATATTCATCTCTTGTAGAAATATCAAATAATTTATAGTAATATGAACCGCAATATTTATTATCAGTTGAATAAACTAATATTGAATAATCTTGCCCATAACCAGCAAGTTCTGAAGAACTAATATTGATATCTTTATCTTTAGTTGTTACTTTAAAAGTCTTATCAGCTAATTTATTTTCAATAATATTCATAATATTTTTTTCAGAACCTTCACTTAATCTTAAATATTTAATATTAAATGAGCCTGTATTAGCTTTAATAGTAACATAACTTCTAGCTTCATTTAAATGTGATTCTAGTGTAATATTATAAGCTTTGCTTGCTTCATTACAATTATTTGTTACATTAATAGCTAAAACATTAGTGTTAACACCAAAGAAAATTGCTATGGCTAGTATTAATAAACCGACCCCTTTATTTATTTTATTCTTATACATTATCGCCATCTCCTTTTAAAATTTTCTCTACATTCGTATACGTCTTTTTCTTTTGTACACCATAATTATAACCTTTATTTTTGTTTTTTACAAGTTTTGCATCAACTTTAAAATTATTAGATAATTCACCATCAAATCTTGTACAAGTTATTAAAGAAATTATCTTGTCGTTATTATCAACTTTAACATCAAATTTGAAATAACTTTCTTTTAAAGACTTATCTATATATTCTTGCAATTCTTTCTTAGAATATGCTTTTGTATAATACTCTGTTTCACTCTTATCAAATAATGATACTGAGAATATTTCATATAAATAATTCTTACCATCAACAGTTATTTGAATAAATTTATTTTTTTCAACAAATTCAGGATAAATAAAGCTCATTAACTGTTCAAACCTTTTCATGTTCTTATCACCAATAATAGGTTTACTTGAAACATTCCTTATATTATGTCCAAATATTGGAATAAAGTTTGTATCTTTATATATGTAATTATTCATCCAAACAAAGTCATATTCACGAGAAAGTCCATTAATTTCATCTAGCATTATTGGATAATCAATATTAGTACCCTGTACTCTAATCCAACCAATTACTTGATCTTTTTCAGACTTCTGTAGTTTTTTAACATTTTCACTTCTATCTTCTATTTTATATATTGGAACAATGTGGTTTATAATCTTATCTTTAAAAATGAAACATACAATACATATAAACAGCAGAAGAAGAAAAAACATTATTATTTTTTTCTTCTTTTTCATTTCTTCCACCTTATACTAATAGCTAATTTGGTAAGGATCTATCTTTGTACCACTACCACTAACTACTACTGCATCCTTTCTTAAATATCCAACAAACTTAGTATCAAAGTTTGGATATAATAAAGTTTCCATATTGTAGAATACTGTACCATTAGAAGATGATAAATACCTAACAGTTTCATCTTCGCTTGATTCAATATACCATGTATATCCATATGTAGCAGAATACATCTCATACATACTAGGAGCAGCAAATTTTATATTATAAGTTTTTGTAGATGATTTCTTACCACTATAAGTAGCTGTTGTTTTATATATAGGAACTTCTACTTTATGTTTAGCAAATATCTTAGCATTAATGTTTTTACTAGTATAGTTTTCAATATAATAAGCAATTGTGTTTTTAGCATTAGGATTATATATATTAGCTAACACAAATTTTTCTATACTACTATCTGTAATATTAAAATCTGATATTACTTTTGTATTACCGTTATCGTCAGGTTCAACAACTCTATAAATAGAGCCTTTATAACTAACATATTCACCACTTAACATCTTAGTAGTGCTACTTCCAGCTTTAACTTTATGAGTATCACCTAATTCATAAGGATGATTATAACTACCATCTCCATCAGTTACTTTTGTGTTCTTCTTAATAATTAGAACTGGTCTAACATTAAAGTTATAATTTCTATCATAACTCATATATTTTGAGTCAGTTCCTGCAAATGAATACCTAGTAGTCCATGCCTCGTTTTTATTTAAATAACTTGCTGTCCAATTAATTGTATTAGTATAAAGGTAACTCTCCCCCTCCTTTGAGCTATTATTATACTCATTTATTGATAAAAGTCCAGCATTTTTGGCATTTTTTGCATTTTTGCAAGTAGTTATAGAATCAACTTTTTCCTTAGTTACACTATCACTACAGAATGCACTTTCTACTAAAAGTTCTTTAGATTTTTCATTTATATGATTTAAATAATAGTCCTCTAACCATTTATCAATAGAATTATAATCTACATGACTAATATCTTCATTACTAACTATTTTAATATTTCCATCTTTATCAAGTCCTACAATTCTAAATAATTGATTAGAAAATCTAATATAGTTATTAACATATCTACCTTTGTAAATATTATCATTATCAGTAGCTTTTTCAACAGTCTTTGTTAAATTTTGTGTAACTATTACTTTTCTCTTAACTACAGATTTATTTTCAAAACTATCAACTGCAGTATAAGTAACTTCATAAGTACCAGTTACAGATGTTGAAATATATCCTTTAACATCCACACTTTTAACATCCATTTTACCATCAGTATTATCAATAACACTTTTAACACCAGGATCAGTAAAACTAGAATCTTTATCAATATAAATTGTTTTATTTCCATTAAGAGTAATTACTGGTCCATCATGATCGATATTTGATTTAAAAATGCCACATTCTAAATATACATAATAATTATATATACCAGATTTTCTTTTTACTTTAACAAAACTATTTTTAACTTTACATGTTTTATTGTTATATGCAGTTCTTAAATCTTCTACATATTTTTTATCAAGTAAAGTTTGTACCGGTATTGTTCTAACTTCTCCTTCTCTTGGAGCCATATTCTTATTAATTTCTAAATATCTTTGAGCAGCTCTTACAAGTTTATCTTCATTACCATTAAATTTAATTAATGGATAAATAAATATAAACCATATAGCAAGAATAATAACTGCAATAAATAGAATTTTTGTAACTGTCTTTTTAAGTTTTTCTTTTTCCATTTCTTCATCCCCGTTTCACTTTTTATTCTTTTCTATTTTAGTTTTAAAGTATATTTGTTGTTTCTTACAGTGTACACTATAGATAATTTATTACTATCTAAAATTTCATTTTTGGCACGTATATATATAACCTTACCTTGGTAGTCCATATCAATTGCATCAACTATGTTACTATATTTTGTTTTACCGTTATTATCTATATATTTTATTCTACCATATTCCTCTGAAAAGTCAATAAATTCCTCCCCTTCAAAGTCACTACTTGCAAACTCTATTTTAAGTATTTTATAGCCATCTTTTACTCTAATATTTTCACTGTTAACTCCACAATAATCTGCTCTAGAACAGTAATATCTACTATAACTAAAAGTAGTATCAATAGCATAATTTGTAAATATAATAGATTTATCTTCACCTTGTCTATATTTAATCACTATTTCATCATCAATTTTATATGTACCACTATTTTTAATTTGGCTTAGATCATTCATTTTTAATTTAATCTTTCTCAAATAGCTTCTAAGCTTACCACCAAGTTCTTGATAATATAATACAAACCTGTTATTCTTTAATTCTTCTTTTTCTTTGAATACCATATAGAACTCTCTACTGCCACCTGCTGGAATACTAATTTTCGAATCAGCACCGACACCCAAATCAGAAAAATATGAATTATAATATGTCGTATAAGTCTTATCAGAATTACCATTCATTAAATGATACCTATTTAAATTAGGTTCTACCGCACTATTAGAATTATTTTTTATGTTAATAAATATAACCACAAATTTATTTCCATCTTCTATTTTGTTTCCGCCAAAATCTTTATCAGTTACAAAACTATCTTTTATTGTAATACTGTACATTCCTGATCTAAATGTTTGGTTTTGTCCATATGATTTATGAAGTATTCCAAAATAATAATATGTATATAAAATTGTAAAAACTAAAACAGTTGTTATTACAACATTAGATATAAATCTATGTTCTTTATAAAAATATATAATATGTCTTTTTATTAAATTAATTTTTCTATTAATAGAATTTTGATCAAATTCAAAACTAACTTCAAACTCTTCTCTATCATCCTGTGATAATTCTAAAAATTCTTCATCTTTACTAAAATCAAAACTCTTTACATCAATACCTAATATTCTAATACCTAAAAGTATAAATGTACCAAATTGTAGATATCTACAAATATTTAACATATCGCGATATATAATTACACCACTAACAGGAGTTTGAATTGTATATTTATTAAAATAACTATTTGTAAATATAACTCCGCCAAGAATTAATGTATATAAAACTATATATACAAGATATATCTTCCAAGGTTTGTTCTTTCTCTTTAAAAGTATTATTAATAATACACTACCAATTATTATTAATAAAAGTGATAAATAAAATAATAGTCCTGTCTTACCACTAAAAGGTTCTAAATAAGAATTATATGTACCATAAATTACAAAGTCATTAACAAATTCTAATATACCAGTCAATTTAAAATATATAAATACTGCTAGTACAAGCATTGCTATATGTATCTTCTTAAAGTTCTTTATTAAAAAGGCATATGGCTTTCTAAATATCATACTATCGCCCCAATTCTTCCTATTCTATACTTATTATACATTACTTTACTTTTTTTTAAAAGACATGTTATAATTTTTTTTGAAAAGAGGATAAGAAAATGAAAAAAATATTATGTTTATTAATCATAGGAATATTTTTATTAACAGGATGTTCTAATAATTTAAAAACAATTAAGTATGATGAATTTGAAAAAATGATAAATAATAAAGAAACATTTATTTTAGAAATAAGTCAAAATGGTTGTAGTCATTGTAATGAATATAATCCAATTATTAAAAAAGTATTAAAAGATAATAACATAACTGCATATAATTTAAATATTAGTTATATAAGCAACAAAGAATATGATAAGTTAAAAGAAGAATATAATTTTTCTGGTACACCTACAACTATGTTTTTTAATAAAGGTGAAGAAATATTTAGTAGTCGTATAGTTGGTTCAACATCAGAAACTAAATTAACAAAAACATTAAAGAGACTAAAATATGTAAAGTAATAGAAATATTACTTTTTTATTATTGACAACTATTAATATTAAGTGTATATTAATATTAAGTATATGATGGAACGCCATGTATCATGTATTTAACATGGTAATCCTAAATCTTATCAAATCATATACATATATTGTGAAGATGGAAAACTTCAAAGTAGGAAACTGCTAGTATCATGATACCATATTGGCAATAGATAATTAAAACCCAATATGAGCAGTTGGAAAACCTGGCGTGATGCCATTATAGTAGGAAGGCCTCCTACTCTGTATGTCTCTAGATATGCCGAGAAAAGTATACAAGGCATGTCAGATCCTAGAGAAACTAACATTACGGAACGATATATCACTGTTAGTTTTAAATTCTACTAAAGAGACACAATATATTTGAAAGAGAAAGTTACTCTTTGATAAGTATTTATATGTGAACTTTATCTACTCATGTATAAATTAAACTAAAAAGGAGACTATTGAGTTAGTCTCCATTTTTTTATGCTTCAAAGTTTTCTAAGAAATCTTTACCCTTATGAGGTTCATCAAATAATAGATCATTATAATTTTGTTGTCTTAAAGCTTCATATATAACTATTGCACAACAATTAGATAAGTTAAGACTTCTAACATTATCAGTCATAGGAAGTCTCATACAACGATCTAAATTATTTTTTAAAATAGATTTATCTATACCTGTAGATTCTTTACCAAATACAAAATATAAATTTTTATTTTCTTTATTACTATAATCAAAACTAGTATGAGGCTTATGACCATATCTAGTAAAGAAGTAAAACTCTCCATCTTTATTCTTTTCTAAAAATTCTTCATAATTTTCATA
>AUXO017317796.1_pt1 | contig 11907 bp, 14 predicted proteins | sample 768731 | NCBI WGS metagenome assembly AUXO01 (sample SAMN02715735, study PRJNA202380) | gut metagenome | biome: sheep rumen | host: Ovis aries | place: New Zealand: Palmerston North | reverse complement strand
TGTTTGGACGAGGGTTCAACTCCCTCCATCTCCACAAAATCGTCTTTTTTAAAGATAACGCCGTCTTATTTGCCATGGATTAGTCACAATATTCGGCTGTAAAAACACCCTTATCTGTGTCAAAAACCGCCATGTGACCAGTTTAGTATTATTAACATATTAAACGTAATCATCATGCAGAAAAGACAGACGTTTTCGACCCGATACTATTGTCGGGAGTGCAAGAGGAACAGGCAGGGCATGGCTCCTGTGGAGTTATCAATCATCATCAACGGGGAGAGGACTTTCATGTCCCTGCCAAGAAAGATGACTCCTAGCGACTTCAACAAGCAGGTATCGGCTAGGAGCAACAACGACACCAAGCAGTTCATATCGCTATACGAGGCGAAGGTGAACGGCATAGTAAGCGAAATCCTTATGAGGAACGAGAACCTGACGGCTCAGAGGGTCAAGGACTACCTTCTGGGTAACGTGTGCCACACCCATACGCTCAGGAAGGCCGTACTGGCTCACATGGGGCTTCTGGCCGAGCGTACTAGGAGCGAGATAACGCTGGGGTGCTACAAGCGGTACGAGACCACCTACAACGCCCTCATAGACTTCCTAGGGGACAAGGACATAAAGACCATAACCACTGGGGACATGATATCCTTCAGGACACACATCATGAACACTCACCAGACCTCGACGGCCTACGGCTACATGACGAGGGTGAAGACCCTCTTCAAGTACTGTATCGACAACGAGTGGCTTTCACACTCTCCGATGGACGGCGTAAAGACCCCTAGGGGTGAAAGGAAAATTCAGGTACTTACCGAGGCCGAGTACGGGCGTATCAGGGATGCAAGGTTCGACATCCCTAGGCTTGAGAGGGTCAGGAAGATATTCGTCGTTATGTGCAATTGTGGGCTGGCCTATGCAGACATCCAGAGACTGCAGCCTTCCGACATACAGTACGTAGACGGCAGGATGGTCATAGAGAAGACTAGGAAGAAGACTGGTACGCTCTTCACATCGGTAGTACTTGACGACGGAAGGAAGATACTTGAGTCCATGGGAGGTGACTTCTCATCCCTGAGGATAAGCGGACAGAAGCTAAACTCATACCTTAAGACCATTGCCGACCATTGCATGGTCAGGGGGAACCTAGCGAGCCACATGGCTAGGCACAGATACATCACACACCTTATGAGGCTGGGAATACCAGTGCAGATTGTGCAGAGGGCGGCAGGGCATTCCAACATAAGCACTACGATGCACTACACACACCTGCTAAAGGATGACGTAGTCAATGCCTTCAAGTGACGATGGGGTGGCTCAGGCCACCTCATTTCTTTTTTCGCGTACACGTTCTTTATAATAAAACAATTCCATGAATAAGATAGTAATACTGAACGATAGTGTACAACTGTATGAGCACTACATATCCGACGAGAAATGGGAAAAGGTGCTTTCGTTCCCACGTGGAGGGCTCACGTACCTCGTATCGAACGGCACCATCAAGTTCTACGCCTTCGAGGACTACCTGTACAGGAACACGCTGATGTCCATGCCCCTTCCAGTGCACGTGACCGACGAATATGCTGGCATTGACGGGGAAATATCCGACATGGACGAGCTCACGGAGGCTCTGGACAGGATATTCCCTACCAACGACGTGGATGCAGAGCTGGACGAATACCTCACCAAGCTTGAGGCTGAGCTCACATACCAGCCTCTCGGAGACTATATCACGACCGAGGAGCTCTCGTACGTGCTTGACGACTATTATGAGAAGGATGACGTGGACGACCTTCTGGACTTGAAGATGGACGTGTCTGGCATGACCGACTACTACACGAAGGACGAGACGGACGATGCAATCTCTGATGCAATCGAAGAGGCCGTAAGCGGAAAGGCTGATACCAGCGCCGTTACCGAGGCCATAAGTGCTGCAACCAGCGGAAAGGCTGATACATCGGCTGTAACGGCAGTTTCAGACGCCCTGACGGCTCATACGGCAGACACTGGAATACATGTAACCCCAGAGGAAAAGAACGTCTGGAACGGCAAATTGGACGCCAGTGCATACACTCCAACGGACTTGTCAAATTATTATACAAAGGGTGAGACGGACGACCTGCTTGACACCAAATTGGACGCCAGTGCATACACCCCAACGGACTTGTCAAATTATTATACAAAAGATGAGATTGAGGATAAGCATTACCTGACCGAGCACCAGCACCTCAAGACCATCAACGGTGAAAGCCTCGTTGGTGACGGAAACATCGTCATATCAGGTGGAAGCGGAGACCTCTCAGACTACTACACCAAGGAAGAGACCGACGGCCTGTTGGACGCCAAATTGGACGCCACGGCATATACCCCTGTGGACTTGTCGGAATACTGGACGTCAGGGGAGACACAGGAGGCCATAACGAAGGCCACGTCAGGCATTCCATCATCCCAGACGATTGAGCAGCTCAGGGAGGACGTAAACACGCTCTCTGGGGACGTACAGACCATTAATAACAGCTATGTGACGTCAGGTGATGTGCAGACGATAGTGAACCAGTCCATAAGCAGCATTACAAGCGATGTCACCAACATACAGAATCAGGTGACAAACCTGTCAATAGCATTGAACCAGTGCTGTTCTGGCTCTCCTACGCCTACACCAACGCCTATATACAGGACGTATTCTGGCACGCCGTACTGTGACGGATATGACAAATATGTTGAGACCATATATCAGGTCAGCTACGACTCTGGCTCGACATGGCAGAATATCGGCAGCCCTGAGCAGGTTCTCGTCGAGCACAACTCACTTGACTGTGGCTATGTGTCTGGGACGAAGATAACGCTCACAAACGAGGCTGGTGACACAAAGACCGTTGACTGTGACGGAAAACCGCTTGTCAAGACAGAGACGATGATGGGGTCTGCATTATGCATTCCGAAAACAGCCGTAATCGGTGACTGTGTGACTGAGATTGCAGAAGGAGCATTCGAGGGTGATGACTGTGTGGTTGACATTTCCATGCCAGACAGCGTGGACACAATCGGCAGCTATGCATTCGGCTCATGTGCTAACCTTTCTGCCATAACCCTGTCAACTGGCCTTACATCCATCGGTACTGGACTGTTCGAGAACTGTGAGGCACTTACAAGCATGCCAGCACTGCCAGCAGCCATCAGGGCAATCCCGTCTGGAACGTTCAGGAAGAGCGGTCTGCAAGGTGCACTTGTGATACCTTCCACAATAAGGGAAATCGGAAGCAACGCCTTCTGGAACTGCACAGGCCTTACAAGTGTCTATATGAACAGTGTGGTTAAACTGGAAGACATTGCATTCTCTGGCTGCACATCATTGCAGAGCATCACAATCGACCAGTCGCTGCCTCCTACCGTGGGTAACGACACGAAGGTCTTCGACGATACAAATAACTGTCCTATTTATGTTCCTGCCTTTAGTATTAATACATACAAGCAACACTCAGGCCTGAGCAAATATGCAGACAGAATACAAGCAATACAGTAACAGATGGAGAAGATAACATTCAGGGACTACACCGTGCAGAAGCCCTACATCGACAAGATGACTAGGAAGGACACGTGGGTGAAGTTCGACTATGACAACCTATATCCTGAGAGGGTGCTGGAACTCGTCAATTCCAGCCCCTTGCAGAAGGCCATACTTGAGAGCCAGAAGACCTACATCCTAGGGGCTGGACTGGCTCAGACGGAGGAGAATATCTTTACACCCAACATGACTGAGACGTGGGCTGAGCTGGCAGAAAAATGTGTAACCGACTTCGTCTACCTGAACGCCATGGCAATACAATGCATCCTAAACGAGTCTGGGAACAGGTGGAGTTTCTACCACCAGCCAGTCACACAGGTCAGGCTGGGCAACTACAACGAGAGGAACTTCATCGAGAAGGCGTACCTCTGCACGGATTGGCGTAAGGCTCAGAGGAACAGGAACGTGGTGGAGATTCCAATGTTCGGAAGCGAGACCCCACAGAAGGGAAAGGCATACCTGCTCTACTTCCGTCCTGAGCAGGTGGGAGAGTACTACTACGCCATCCCAGAGTACATGTCGGCATCCAACTACATCATGGCAGACGGTGCACTGTCACAGTACTACAACAACTATATACATAACAATTTCTCAGCCAACCTTGCCCTGAGGTTCCCAACGGAGCCAACGGAGGACAAGAAGAAGGAGCTCTACGACAACCTGACGGCATCGTTCGGAGGAGCATCCAACGCTGGCAACATACTGCTTCTCTTCGGAGAGAACGGAGTGGTTCCAGAGATTAACGCCATAGAGAGCGTGGACGCCGACCTTTACAACAGCGTGGTGGACATCATAAAGCTGGCCTTGGTATCGGCAAACAGGCTTACAAGTCCGATACTGGCAGGTATCAGCACGTCCTCTGGGTTCTCGTCAAAGAGTGATGAGATTATAGCAGCATACAGCCTCTACAAGCTGACGGTCATTAACCAGCAGAGGTCGTTCATACTCCAGTGCCTCAACAAGCTGCTTGAGATGAACGGTCATTCAAGGTGCCTCTCTTTCCTTGATTTCGACATCAGGAAGGAGTTCGAAGGCCTTACCGAAGGAAACGACACCGTGGAGGATGAGGGAAATAACGTGGAAAACAACGAGAAGGAGGAAAGCAATGAGCAAGAACAGTAAGAAGCTGGGTGAGACCCTAATCATCAGCGAGGAGCTGCTTAAGCTCTATACGCCATTGTCGAAGAACGTGGACGTTGACAAGGTATATCCTTTCCTGCATTTGGCACAGCCGTATTTCCTCCAGCCCATACTGGGAGACGCCCTGCTGTCAGAGATACAGCTGCAAATTGAGGAGGACACGCTAACGGAGGAGAACAAGGCTCTGGTCATCAAGTGTGCACCAGTCATAGGCTACTACGCCACGTATCTAGCCATGAGAAGCCTTGCATACTCCATCACTGAGAAATCCATCACTAAAGAGAAGTCCGAAAATAGCGAGTCGATAGCCAGAAACGAGCTGGGAGACTACATACTGTCCATCAAGCAGCAGGCAGAGATGTATGCAGAGCTGCTGGTCAAGTACCTGTGCAGGTGTGCCTTGTCTTACCCGTTATGGCGCCCCGAGACAGACTGCAACTGTGAGAAGTATAACTTCACAGACGGCAGCTCAGAGGTGGACAAGAAGTTCACGGTCTATTTCCCCAGCGAACATAAGGGATGTGACGGATGTGAACGAGGAACATGGATAAGGAAATAAGCAAAAAAGGTGGTATCAAAACCACCTTTTTTTATATCATAACTGTTATTTTGCTTTCATAGGTTTAATTAATTCAAATTCTTTTATGTACTCTTCAAAGGTAAACCTAAGAGTTAATTCACATGAATCATATTCATCTTTGATATCCTTATACATTTCCTTTAGCGCTCGTTTAAGAAATACGTTAAAAACATACTTGCCTTGCTCATACCAAAGTTCCTTTTTGATAGTGTTTGAGATATCTTGAATATAATCAATAGCTTCCTCCTTATTCGTATAAGGAAGCATTTCCCAACCATTATAATTCAAATTCTGAATAAAAACTTCTTTTGACATCATAATTAATTTCCTTTCTTTTATTATTTTGCTTTCATATTAAGCGTTATGTCGATGCTCCTGTCACTGGTATTCCCAAGCTCGATTTCAATTGACCCGATGTGCTCCATGTTATCGCCGTACAGCTTCATGAAATCGTTCCACCATAGACCGAAAGCGGTAGATTCCTGAGCGTATACGGTCACATTCTCATCGGTGTTCCTCCTTATGCTGACGTTATGGCACCATCCGATATTCAGCCTCTGGTGCTCCATTACGAGGCCTATGACAGTTATAGCCTCCTTCATGGTGAACTCGTCTGTAAGGATTGAAATCATGTCCCCATCCTTGTCAAGGAAGTAGCTAACAGGCGGTCGTCCGTTATCCGTACCCCATACAACAATCTCGTCAATATCAATGCCAAGCTCCTCAAACTCACCAAAGCTGTCTGGGAAATCATCCTCGTCCATACCCTTCTCGTACAGGGTATCAAAGTCAAACTCCTCAAGTTCATCCTCGCTGAGCACGAGGAAATCCTTCTGCACGTCATAGTAATTGATTACGTTAACCAACTTGTCAAAATCAAAATTCTCTTTCTTTTCCATTTCCTATAAATATTAAGTTAAAGAATACGTAGTGCAATTTTAGCCTTTATTTTTTCTCACCCTTATAGTTATCCACCTGATGCATTTAAAACGCTCCTAGGCCTAACCCATCAAAGAATTTGGCATATTCTGCCATATCCTCACCAATGTCATTCTCAATAACCCTCCTTGCACTCTCAAGAGACGAGCAGCACCATGCCCTTGAGCCGAACTCCTCATCCGAAGGATAGGACTCGTACTCATCGTCATGGAACCTGTCTGGCTTGCATACCTTCATCCTGAATATCTCGAAGAACACGAACGGCTCACCCTCCTCGAACTCCTGTGTGCATCTGTATATGGCGAACCTGTCATCCTTATGCTCCTGATGGTAATCAAAACCCTTTTTCCTGAAATCCTTTTTTAATTCAATCATAATATATCCCTTATTTGCTTGTGTGTGGTGCCCTAGAATCGCTTATCTTATGTGCTCTGGTATAGTTGTCCACCTCGTCAAATTGAAGCGATTCTAGAACCATTTCCTTATTGTGCTGGTAGATTAACTCGTCAACCGTCATCATCCTCTCCGTTAAGTTTAGTCCACCTCACAGGTTAGCGTACAACGTATACCCGTTTTCCGTCTTCTCGATAAACGCCTTAATGTAGTCGGCGAAGTCAACTAAAGGTGAATACTCGATATTAGTGACAATCCTATCGACCACTTCGGCCTCATCCATGCAACACTCAAGTGCAATGGTTTCAATCTCACCGTCATTCAACTCTATCTTAAGCGGAGGATAAATGCTTTCGCTGAACCTGTCTACCACTTGTCTCACAATACCGTTAATTGTTAATCCTTTCTTTTCCATAATCAATCCTCCTTTGATTAATAATCAAAATCGTTATCAAAAAAAGACATAAACATGAAAGCGTCATAGAACTCTTTGGCTTTCTCCCTGAAGCCTTCCATCAGCAATGCAAGGTCAAATTCTTCAAGTCCAAGACCATTAACCCACTCAACCGCTTTTGTCATTGTTGAAATCACATCTGTGAACTGTTCAACAATATCACCGTCTGTGTCGAATAACCGTACCAACATGAACGATACTCCGTCAATGTCGAGTTTACTTACCTCTACCGTCATCGGTGTTACACTGTGCTTTGTCATCAGGTCAACCTCAAACAGGTGCTCCCCGTCAATTGTAAATTCATTCTTTCCTGTCATAATCCATGTAATGTTAATTAATTTTTTTCAAGTTTCATTAGACGGTGCAAAGATATGTACAATTTAATCGGAACCAAAATTAATACGTATAAATTTAACAATCCTTAACATAAAATATTGCAGTTTTTTGTCATAATATTATATATTTATAATATTATGAATTTTAAGGAAATAGAAATAAATCTATTTTTTAACATCCTTTAGTGGTTTATCCTTAAAAATCCTTTACTTTGTTCTTCCTTATGTTATTTTCCTTCTTCCATCGCTTGAGCGTTGCAATACCGATATCCAGACCATATTCCTTCATTATCTCTATATTCTCCTTATCGGTCTTCGTGAAGTCATAGAACTCTCCTATGTACTGCTTCTTGTTCCTGACCTGTCCCAATACCTGCTTCTTGGTCATGCCATGCTTCTGGCAATATAACGGATTGATTTTAAACTTATTCTTTGGCTTACCCAATTCACTATATTTACTTATATCTTCATTCATAATGTTATTCACGATTGATAGCAACGTGTATTTGTCTATATTGTTCCCATCGTTCAGATAATAATATTCAAATTCATAGACAATATTGTATAGCATGTTTTCGATTGAAATCTCTGGATTAATCATTCTTCTTATAATTCCGTTTAGAAATAATTTCCTCCTTCTGCCTTCACCATCCTTTATCTTCATCGTTTCACCGTTTATCCGTTTCCATGGTCTCCGTATCTCATAATAGTTCTCTGGGTAGTATATGATTGGTTCCGTATCGTCATACTCCATTGGCGTCTGCTCCATGTTCGTATAAACATCCTTGTACTTGTTGATGAAGTCAATGTATTTCATTGAGAGAAAATCATTTTTAACGCTTTCATCAAAAGTATCACTCAATCCATAATGACTTGATTTAGGGGTTATACATTGACTGATACTTTTATGTACCTTACCCTTTAAACTACTATTCTTATAGCTTTTTCTAACATAATCATGATTTAATAAAATATCTTTTTTTAATAATATATTATTATTTACATACATGGTACAGTACCTGCAGCCGTTCCAGTACTGCTCTCCCAGAAACGAATGGTAGTCGAGGCCAGCAACGCCAAGTTGCTGTGCAAACGATTTAGAATACATGTAGTATTCATCTATAGACCTTACAGGGTCGTCCAGAACGTATATGAGCCTGTAACAGTAGCCGTCAGTCCCGTTCGAGGGAGACGTGTACGCTATGGCTGGCTTTACGGCCAGCCCTTCCATGCACGTATCTAAGTCCACGTTACTGTGGTCTACGTCGTATGTTAGCGTCCAGCTCTCCATGAACCTTTCCTTATCCCTCCAGTCGTCCCTGAATACGCTTGAATAGCAGTACCCCTGCCTTATGTGGTCTGCAAAGCCATCGACGTCAGTCTCAGTCCTTACGAACCTCATCATCCCAATCTCCCCGTTCACGGGCTTATGGTCGAATGCCAAGTTAGAAATGCTTACAAACATGAAGTTTAGTTCTTTCTATATTATTTTCTACCTACGAGTCTTTTTTTAAAAACCAAGGGGGGATAGAAAGACTCGGTAGAAACCCCCTTGGTGATGACAGGTAGCTACTCCTGCCATTATATAAATATCAATTACTCTACAAAAATATTAAAAAAATGTGAAAAAACAAAATATTTTTTAAGAAAAATGCATTAAAAAACATTCCTGTAGATATTTATTATCAAATAATTAATTAATTTTAATAAAATTATAATAAAATTTGGTTTTCTGGAAAATTATACATATTTTTGTAGTAAATTATAAATGAATAGAAGAATGAATACAAAACAAAGATTAGCATGCATCCTGAAGGATGGGGTCAACGATGACCTGATAAAGCTCCTGAGGCTTTACTTTGCAAAGCTCGGCAGCATGAAGTCCAGCGCCATGGAGGAAGACGTAATAAAGCAGTTCAGGCACATCGTGGACAGCGTGGTGGCACCTTACGGAAACGAGCACGTAAGGGTTCTCCTATTCCGTCACCTCATCATGTCCACCCTCAGCACAGTCTGGGAGAAGAAGCTCAGGTATTCAAGGATGGCTGGAGGCAACTGGTCTCACGAGCTGTATGAGGAGGCTCAGGACGAGGATGAGATTGACGACGACATGATAAGGTTCTGCTACCTTAACCACATTGCAAATTTCCTGTACATTCACCAGAAACTGTATTTTGCCGACAATTCCGAGTATATCCTGCCCCTTAACCTTTTCAACAGGTTCTACAAGTACTGGGAGATGTATGAGGACTACGGGATTGTGAAGAATAAAATCCAGAAAGCCCTTAAGAAAACCATTGATTTAATGGATGAATAACACTATATTTTAATCAGAACACCATGGTAAGAGATAAGCAGAGCCTCCAGAGGATGTACGACGAATGCAAGCGGAGGCAACAGAGGAAGAAAGCAAAACAGGCAGCGAAATACGCCGCTGCTGCTGACGAAACAAGAACGATGATGAGGATGAAGGCAGAGGAGGAGATTGCCCGTCAGGAGGCTCTCACACAAGCTCAGCAAGAACGTGACAGGCAACTCCTCCATATGCCGATTCCAATCTACGGCACCAAGTACATCGAAAGGTTCCCAGCGGACGACAGGAGCGTGTACACCAAGGAAGAGCTTATGAACCCTCCAGAAGGAGAGAACGGCAGGATTGATTGGAAGAAGTGGAAGGAGTCGGTCAAGGCCACCAAGAAGCTCCTTTACATGACCTGTTCAGATGAAGAAGAATAATCTATCTATTTATTTGCCATAATAACATCGTAATTTAGTTTAATTCTTTTGTTCATTTTTTAAGGTGCTGGGCGGTCTGTGAGGGATAGCCCAGCATCGGTTTTATAAAGGGAATAAACATGCATGTGTTTTGTACTTTTTTGATTTAAGTTAAGGAATGACCGTTAAGAGCGAGATTGGTCGTTCCTTTTCCATAAACAGCTCCAGAGAAGGTTCTTTATTGTAAAAATACAACTATGAAAAAGAACATTAAAGACTATATTTTAACTGCCGTGGCAATAGCCGTGGTTGCATTCACGTTCCTGCTTATCAACTGTCAGGGACATACCATCAGCAAGCAGAGAGCCAAGATAGAGGAGCTCAACAACCTTATCCTGAAGTCTGACACCATCACGGAGGTCAAGACCGATACCCTATACTTTACCAAGACCATCGTGGAAAAGGCTCCCAAGGAGAAGCAGACCACCATCATAGTACATGATACCCTGTACAGGCAGAAGGGAGACAGTGTAGAAGCACAGCCCATCCTCGTAACGCTCAAAAAAAAAGCCTACAGAGGCCAGCGTATAGAAGACAGAGATACTTTGTCCTATGAGGCTACTGTTACTGGAAGGGCATACGATGGGGAGCCATATCCCAGCCTAGACTCAATTAGCTTCGCCCTGAGAGGCTTTAATGTCAACACCAGCATACTTACCACCATCAAGAAGCCGATGCCACACAGGGCAAATAAGCTACGTCTACGGCCATCCGTACAACTCGGTGTAGGATACGGCTTTATCAACAAGAAGCCAGACGTATATGCTGGAGCTGGCCTTACATTGTCCTACTAGAAAAAGATTGTCCCATATTACCACAAAAATGTTCCATATGTAAGATTCCCCAACAAAAAACAAGATGTCGGATATGTATAAATATAGAGGGTTATCCCAGAAAATAATTATACAAATCTATTTGACAATAAGCTATGATGAATTACGCCGACATTATGGAGAAAAAGGACATTCAGGCCTTTGACCAGTTCAATGAACAAAAGAAATTCTTTAAGAAAATTACTTACAATCAGAAGGGGGATAGGATTGATGCTCAGGCCACGGACAGGAAGAACCGTAAATGCCATATAGAGCTTAAGCAGCGAACTGGCAAATATTCCGATTTCGAGGAGTTTATACAGCACTACGCCACCATCTACCTCGACTGTGGCAAATTAGACCATTTAAGCAATATTATGATGGTTTCTGGCTATAACCTCAATGAGCAGGAGCTATTTGTCTCAATCTTTAATGATGGCAACGTCATTTGCATACACAACTTAAACCAGCCCCAGCCTGTCATGTGGCTCCCCAACCAAAAGGTGTGGAACCCAGTCAAGAAACGCTTTGAGGTCGAGCATAAAATAGGCCTCTACTGGTATATGGCCACGGTCTATGAGAAGACCCCTGACGGTAAGTACGAAAAATGGCCTGAGGAGAAGCTTCTGGACAAGTATATGGAGCTGAAATACAAAATAACCGACGAAGAGGACTGAAATCCCTGCTAAACCATCTCTTTATTGAAAAGAAAGGATTAGTAAAATGACTAAATCAATAAAGCCACTGAGTATTCACCAGAAGATGACCATACAGCTATGGCTGGGCGTCTGTCTGGTAATAGTCGGAGTGGCATTGTTATGGGCATCATTCTTTGTGCATCCGATGGGTATCATAGACTCTTCGGTTCTGGCTGCAGTAGGTGAGGTATTCACCTTCGCTGGGGCATTAATCGG
>AUXO013798724.1_pt1 | contig 11907 bp, 26 predicted proteins | sample 768731 | NCBI WGS metagenome assembly AUXO01 (sample SAMN02715735, study PRJNA202380) | gut metagenome | biome: sheep rumen | host: Ovis aries | place: New Zealand: Palmerston North | reverse complement strand
ACAAAAGGAGGCTGTCTTAGCAGCCTCCTTTTTAACGGGCATCAGCCCTGTCTTTGTTTATGCTTGGGATTTTCACAGATAATTCTGATAACTCCCTTTCTCTTTATAACCTTGCACTTTTCGCACATAGGCTTAACAGACGGTCTTACCTTCATTTTTATTCTCCTTTCACTTACCTCTCCAAGTAATTCTTCCCTTGGTGAGGTCATAAGGTGACATTTCTATCTTAACTTTATCTCCGGGGATAATCTTAATATAGTTCGTTCTAAGCTTTCCGGAAATATGAGCAAGAATCACATGCCCATTATCAAGCTCCACCCGGAACATTGTATTGGGAAGCTTTTCAAGAACAATGCCTTCAACTTCAATTACATCGCTTTTAGACAAAGCTAATACCTCCTATATTGAGAATTAATTCTCACGAACGTTCATATTTTTCAAGAGCCTTTTTTATATCGGCATCCATAAGGTGAGTGCCCGAAATGAGCTTTTCTTTTATTTCTGTAATAATAATATTACTCAGCTGTAAATGAATGTATTTCTTTTTTTTCGGTTTGGCAAGCTTTCTTCTTTTGCCGTCCGCCACAAAGGCATATTCCTCACCACTTTCAACAATGATGAAGGCATCACCCTTGTCATGGCCGGCCTTTGAAAAGCAAACCGTACCGACTTCGATCTTTCCGTTCATTTTCCGCCACTTACGCCTCGAGTTTAGAGCAGATGGACTTGAATATATCATCTATATCGCCCTGTCCGTCAATTCTGCAAACAATACCCTTTTTGTCGTAAAAATCTATAACGGGAGCTGTTGTTTCGTGATAGACCTTGAGTCTGTTTTTTACAGTTTCCTCATTGTCGTCCTTACGCTGAATAAGAGACTCACCGCAACGGTCACATATTGAATCCGTCTTGGGAGGGTTGTATTTTGTGTGATACATCTCTCCGCACTTAGGACAGCTTCTTCTGCCTGTCATTCTGTCTAATATAACGGCATCATCAACATCTATGCAAACCACCTTATCAAGAGGCCCTGTAATTGCCTCAAGACCTTCTGCCTGAGCAACATTTCTGGGATAACCGTCAAGGATATATCCCTTTTTACAGTCATCTTCGGTTATTCTCTCTTTAAGAATGGCAGCAACGATATCATCCGATACAAGACCGCCCTTATCCATAATCTCGGTTATTTTCTTTCCGAGTTCGGTGCCTCTTTTAATTTGATCTCTTAAAAGATCCCCCGTGGAAATATGAGCTATGTCATAATGCTTTGACAATTTCTTTGCCTGAGTTCCTTTACCCGCTCCCGGGCAACCGATAAGAATAAACTTCATATTCTCATGCCTCCCTTATGCTGTAAGGAAACCCTTATAGTTTCTGTTTATAAGCTGTGTTTCAAGCTGTTTTATAACCTCAAGAGCAACACCTGCAACGATGAGGAGAGTTGTTCCTCCAAAGCCCATGTTTATACGCGTAAGCCACTCAAGCACAACGGGAACCATAGCTATGATAGCGTAAGCAAATGCACCGATGAGAGATATTCTGTCAACTATTTTCTGAATGTAATCGCTTGTAGGCTTTCCGGGTCTGATACCGGGAACAAAGCCACCGCTCTTTTTCATATTTTCCGCAACCTCTACGGGATTGAAAGCAAAGCTTGTGTAGAAGAATGTGAATACGAAAATAAGCACCACGTAGAGTATTGCACCTACGGGATGTCTTGTAGAGAGCACATCGCTTATCTTCTGAAGTGTTGTGCTGTTTACAAGCTGATTTATTGTTGCGGGGAACTGAAGAATAGATATTGCAAAGATAATAGACATTACGCCCGCAATATTTACCTTAATGGGTATGAAGGAATTGTTTCCGCCCATGTAACGGTTTCCCACAAGCTTTCTTGAGTACTGAACGGGAATTCTTCTTTCACCGTCTTGTACGAGTATTACAAATACCATTACAACAAGAAGCACTACAAGGATAACACCAACGATTATCCATGCCATTGCACTTCCCTCTGCGGCATAGGTATAAAGTGACATTACACCCGATTTAAAGCCTGAGAGGATGTTTGCAAAGATAATAAAGGAAGCACCGTTTCCGATACCTACTTCTGTAAGCTTCTCACCTAACCACATTATGAAAACAGTACCCGACATCATTGTTATAAGAGCAACGATGTAAACATACCAGCCGGGGTTGGTAAAGAAGTTGTGAATTGTGTAAACCTGACCTGCACCCTGTAAAAGAGCTAAAGCAACGGTTACACATCTTGTTATCTGGGAAATTTTCTTTCTTCCCGTTTCTCCGTCTTTCTGCATTTCCTCAAGTGCGGGAATGGCAACTGTAAGAAGCTGCATGATGATGGATGAAGTGATGTAAGGTCCGATACCCATTGCAAAAATGGTACCGTAGCTTCCACCTGTGATAAGAGCATAAAGTGTGCTGTTATCGGAGTTTGTTGCAAGCTGTGCCAGGTCAATACCCGGTACGGGAATGTGTGTACCGAGTCTGACAATAACAAGCACAATGAGCATATTAATAATCTTTGTTCTTATTTCCTTAACAGTAAAGGCATTTTTGAGAGTTTGGAGCATTTAATTAGTCCTCCTTCTCGTTATCCTTTTCCTTAAGAGCAGTAACGCTTCCGCCTGCGGCAACGATCTTCTCCTTTGCAGATTGGCTTAAATAATCCACAACAACCTCAAACTTCTTTGTAACATCGCCGTTACCTAAAAGCTTAACGCCGTCACGAGGATTGGAAACAAGACCTTTTGACTGTAAAGCAGCCACATCTATTTTAGCACCGTCTTCAAATACATTAAGTAAAGAAACGTTTATTGCAACAATGTTCTTACTGTTTCTGCACTTGAAACCTCTTTTGGGAATTCTTCTGTAAAGAGGCATCTGACCACCCTCAAAACCGGGTCTTACACCGCCGCCGGAACGAGCCTTCTGACCCTTATGTCCCTTACCTGCGGTTTTTCCGTTGCCGGAACCATGTCCTCTACCGACACGGAATCTGTTGGACGTAGAACCCTCAGCGGGTTTTAATTCGTTTAACTGCATCCGTGATACACCTCCTTATATCAAACTTCCTCAACCTTTAAAAGGTGACTTACTTGTTTAATCATACCTCTGATAGCGGGAGTATCCTGCTTTTCAACGAAGGTATTTGTTTTCTTTAAGCCGAGAGCCTGAACTGTTTTCTTATGTTTGGGAATAGCTCCTATGGGAGATTTAACCAAAGTTATCTTTAACATTTTCGCTGCCTCCTCAACCTAATATTTCTTCTACGGACTTACCTCTGAGTTTAGCTACCTTCTCGGGAGATGTAGCACTTGCAAGACCGCTGATCGTTGCGTTAACAACGTTTCTTTTATTTCTTGAGCCTAAGGACTTTGTTCTGATGTTTTTAATGCCCGCAAGCTCAAGCACTGCTCTTGCAGGACCGCCGGCTATGATACCGGTACCCTCGGGAGCGGGCTTAAGAAGAACATGAGAGCCTCCGAAACGGCCATCTATCTGATGATAGATACTACCTGCTTCATTTCTCTCAACATATATAAGATGCTTTATAGCATCGTCCTTGCCTTTACGAATTGCATCGGGGATCTCTGTAGCCTTGCCTAAGCCAACGCCTACATATCCGTTACCGTCTCCTACTACTACAAGAGCGGCAAAACGATATGTACGACCACCTTTAACAACCTTAACGACTCTTTTTATCGTTACTACGTTATCACTTAAGTCAAGTGTGCTGGGGTCTATCCTTTTAACCACGACTTTTCCTCCTTATCAGAACTTTAAGCCGGCTTCTCTGGCAGCATCGGCTAATGCCTGGATCTTACCATGATATACGAATCCGCCTCTGTCAAATACTACTGTATCAATGCCCTTATCAAGAGCTTTCTTTGCGATCGACTCGCCTACAACCTTAGCAGCCTCGATATCATTGGTATGCTCTACCTTGCTCTTAACATCTGCCTCTAAGGTGGAGGAGGCAACAAGTGTATTGCCCTGTGTGTCATCTATGATCTGTGCATAAATATGCATATTGGATCTGAATACCGCTAATCTCGGTCTTTGAGCTGTGCCCGAAATGTTGTTGCGTAATCTGTAGTGACGCTTATTTCTGGCAACTGCGCGTGACGGCTTTTTGATCATTGCTCACTCACTCCTTCTATTATTTCTTACCGGTCTTGCCGACCTTACGTCTGATTGTTTCGGTGGTGTACTTGATACCCTTACCCTTATAAGGCTCGGGAGGTCTCTTTGTTCTGATTTCGGCAGCAAACTGACCTACCTTTTCCTTATCGATACCGGATACGACGATCTTGTTACCGTCTACCTTTGTTTCGATACCCTCGGGATCCTCCATAACAACCGGATGTGAATAGCCGAGTGTGAGAGTAAGTGTCTTTCCGGACTTAGCCGCTCTGTAACCTACACCGTTGATTTCAAGCTCTTTTGTGTAGCCGTTAAGAACACCCTCTACCATATTTGCTATAAGAGTTCTTGTAAGGCCGTGTAAGGACTTGCTTCTTTTAAGATCGTTGGGTCTGATAACAAGTATCTCCGTGCCCTCAACTCTTACCTTCATTTCGGGAGCAAGTGTACGAACAAGTGTACCCTTAGGTCCCTTTACAGTAATTACGTTAGTATTCTCGTCAAGCTTAGCTTCAACTCCGGCGGGAATGATAACGGGTAATTTACCTATACGTGACATAAATTAGATCCTCCTTACCAAACGAAGGCGATAACCTCGCCGCCTACGCCGAGCTTTCTTGCCTGCTTGTCAGTAATTACACCCTTGTTGGTGGAAATTATTGCAGTACCCATGCCGCCCAAAACTCTGGGAAGCTCATCTGTGTTTGCATAAACTCTGAGGCCGGGCTTTGATATTCTCTTTACGCCCGTGATAACCTTATCGTTTTTATCAGCACCGTACTTAAGTGTAATGCGCATTGTCTTTTGTACGCCGTTTTCTATTATTTCATAGCTTTTAACATAACCCTCGTTTACAAGGATATCGGCAATAGCAACCTTCATTTTGCTTGAAGGTACATCTACCGTGTCATGCTTAGCTGTGTTTGCATTTCTGATTCTTGTGAGCATATCTGCTATAGGATCACTCATTGACATTTTGATATAGCCTCCTTTCAATTACCAGCTTGCTTTCTTTACGCCCGGGATCTCACCTTTGTATGCCAATTCACGGAAGCAAATTCTGCATATACCGAATCTCTTAAGAACGGAATGAGGTCTGCCGCAAATTTGGCAACGAGTATAGCTCTGAGTAGAAAACTTAGCTTTTTTAGCTTGTTTAATCTTCATTGATGTCTTAGCCATAGTCTTTTAGTTCCTCCCTTATTTCATAAATGGCATACCGAATAATCTGAGAAGCTCTCTTCCCTCTTCATCGGTATTTGCTGTTGTAACGAATACGATGTCCATACCTCTTATTTTGTCGATCTTATCGTACTGAATTTCGGGGAACATAAGCTGTTCCTTAAGGCCTAAGGTATAGTTACCTCTGCCGTCGAAACTGTTGGCAGACACACCGCGGAAGTCACGTACACGAGGAAGTGCTATAGAGATGAGCTTATTTGCAAATGAGTACATCTTCTCTCCTCTTAATGTAACCTTGCAGCCTATTGCCATGCCCTCACGAAGCTTGAAGTTAGCGATGGACTTTCTTGCCTTTGTAACTATGGGCTTTTGTCCCGTGATTATTGTCATATCGCTTACAGCATAGTCAATAACCTTAGCATTGTCCTTTGCCTCGCCAAGACCCATATTTACAACGATCTTTTCAAGCTTGGGAACCTGCATTACATTCTTGTATGAGAACTTGCTCATCATAGCGGGAACTATTTCTTTTTCATAGTATTCCTTAAATGCGTTCAATGTTTTTTACCTCCCTAATAATCAATCGATGCTCTCGCCTGTTGACTTGGCAATTCTCTGCTTAACTCCGTCAACAACCTTGTAGCCGACTCTGGTAGGCTTTCCGTCAACAACAAGCATAACGTTGGATACGTCGATGGGAGCGTTCTGTGTGATTATACCTGAAGCGTTGTTTACAGCGCTGGGCTTAACATGCTTTTTAACAGTGTTTGCACCCTCAACTATAACCTTACCCTTCTTAACATCAACAGAAACAACCTTGCCCTGCTTGCCTTTATCCTTACCTGCGATAATTTGAACCTTATCGCCCTTCTTTATCTTCATTGTACTCTTAACCTCCTATTATAATACCTCGGGAGCAAGAGACAATATCTTCATATACTGCTTCTCTCTGAGCTCTCTTGCAACAGGTCCAAATATACGAGTACCTCTGGGGTTTTTGTCATCTCTGATAATAACAGCTGCATTGTCATCGAACTTGATGTAGGAACCGTCGGGTCTTGAAACACCCTTCTTTGTTCTTACAACAACAGCTCTGACAACTTCACCCTTTTTAACAACGCCGCCGGGTGTTGCATCTTTAACGGTAGCAACTATTACATCGCCTACGTTTGCATATCTTCTTGTTGAACCGCCCAAAACTCTGATGCAAAGTATTTCCTTTGCGCCGGAATTGTCGGCAACATTAAGTCTGCTTTCTTGCTGTACCATAGCTTTACCTCCTTAATGGGAAATTACTTAGCCTTTTCGATTATATTTACAAGTCTCCATCTCTTATCCTTTGATAAGGGTCTGGTCTCCATTACCTTTACTGTATCGCCTATACGACACTCATTATTCTCATCGTGTGCCTTAAGCTTGTAGGTAGTCTTCACGATTTTCTTGTATAACGGATGTCTTACATTATCCTGAACAGCAACTACGATAGTTTTATCCATCTTGTCGCTGACAACCTTACCAACTCTTGTTTTACGAAGATTTCTCTCCATTTAAGTTTCCTCCTTCCACTATACAATATTAAAGTGCCTTTGCCTTCTGGGCAATAACAGTCTGAATTCTTGCAATGTTCTTGCGAACAAGAGAAATAGAAGCTGTGTTTTGTAACTGATTGGTGGCATTTTGAAATCTTAAGTTAAAGAGCTTTTTCTTCTCATCAACAAGGTCGTTGTTTAACTCTTCAATGCTCTTGCCGTTTAACTCTTCCATGTATTCCTTAGTTTTCATTCTTCTTTGCACTCTCCTTCTCAAGTTCTGCACGAGATACGATCTTGCACTTTATGGGGAGCTTGTTAACTGCAAGTCTTAAAGCCTCTCTTGCAACTTCCTCGTTAACACCGGCGATCTCAAACATTACTCTGCCGGGCTTAACAACAGCAACCCAAAACTCGGGTGTACCCTTTCCGGAACCCATTCTTGTGCCGGCGGGCTTCTTTGTTACGGGCTTATCGGGGAATATCTTTATCCAAACCTGACCGCCACGCTTGATGTATCTTGTCATAGCGATACGGGCTGCCTCTATCTGATTAGAAGCTATCCATGCAGGCTCCATAGCAACGATACCGTACTCACCGTATGATATCTTGTTGCCGCGTAATGCCTTACCTGTCATTCTGCCTCTGAACTGCTTACGTCTTTTAACTCTCTTGGGCATTAACATTACTGAACACTTCCTTCCTTTTCAGCTTTCTTCTTGGGAAGAACAGCACCCTTGTATATCCAAACCTTAACACCGATCTTTCCGTAGGTTGTTTTAGCCTCGGCAAAGCCGTAATCGATGTCGGCTCTTAATGTCTGAAGGGGAATTGTACCCTCGTGGTAGCTCTCTATACGAGCCATTTCAGCACCGCCCAATCTTCCGGAGCAAGTTGTCTTGATACCCTTTGCACCGAATTTCATGGATAACTGCATGCTCTTTTTCATTGCTCTTCTGAAGGATACACGATTTTCAAGCTGTCTTGCGATATCCTCGGCAACAAGCTGTGAGCAAAGCTCGGGCTTTTTGATCTCCTCTACGTTTACAAGCACCTTCTGCTCGGAAAGCTTCTGAAGCTCAGCATTAAGCTTCTGTATGGAAGCACCCTGACGGCCTATTATGATACCGGGCTTAGATGTGAAAATCGTAACCTTTACTCTCTCGTTTGTTCTCTCGATCGTTACCTTTGCAACACCGGAGTTAACCAATTTCTTGTTGATATATTCTCTGAGCTTGTTATCCTCAACAAGGTACTTTGCATAGTTTTTCTTATCAGCATACCAGGTTGAGTCCCAATCTTTAATAATGCCAACTCTTAATCCGTGCGGATTTACCTTCTGACCCATCGTTGACCTCCTTATTTCTCATCTAATGTAATTGAAATGTGAGCAGTCTTCTTATTGATTCTGTAAGCTCTGCCCTGAGCTCTGGGCTGTATTCTCTTAAGAGTAGGACCCTGATTTGCTCTTACATCGGCTACATAAAGATTATCTCTGTCTAATCCCATATTTTCTTCCGCATTTGCTATAGCGGACTTTAATACTTTTTCTATTATTTCGGAAGCGTATCTGGGAGAGTACTTAACGATCGCAAGTGCTTCTTCTACGCCCTTACCCTTTATCTGGTTTAAAACAACTCTTGCCTTTGTGTCGGAAACTCTTACGAACTTAGCGATAGCGTGTGCTCTCTTTTCTCTGTTCTCTTCGTTTCTGGCCTTCTTTATCTGACTTCTGTGTCCCTTTGCCATTTTAAAGGTTCCTCCTTTCTATCGGACTTATTACCTAACAGAAGACTTCTTCTCGGCATCCTTGCCGTGTCCTCTGTATGTTCTTGTTAATGCGAACTCGCCTAATTTGTGGCCTACCATATCCTCCGTAACAAATACGGGAACATGCTTTCTGCCGTCATGTACTGCTATTGTATGTCCGATCATTTCCGGAAAGATAGTTGAACGACGGGACCATGTCTTTATAACGTTCTTTGTACCCGCTTCGTTCTGTGCAACAACCTTTTTCATAAGGTGCTCATCACAGAAGGGGCCTTTTTTAACGGATCTGCTCATAATGTCCTCCTGTTATTTGGCATTTCTTGTTCTTACAATGTACTTGTTGCTGTGCTTATGCTTCTTTCTGGTCTTGAAACCTAAAGCGGGCTTGCCCCAAGGTGTGCTGGGAGCGGGACGACCAACGGGAGCTCTACCTTCACCACCACCGTGAGGGTGATCGTTGGGGTTCATGACAGAACCTCTTACGGTAGGTCTGATTCCCATATGACGCTTCTTACCTGCTTTACCGATGTTGATAAGCTCGTGGTCGATATTACCTACCTGACCTACTGTAGCCTTGCAGTTGATGGGAAGTAATCTCATCTCGCCGGAAGGAAGTCTTACTGTTGCATACTTGCCTTCCTTAGCCATAAGCTGTGCTACGTTACCTGCCGAACGAACAAGCTGACCGCCTGCACCGGGAGTCATTTCGATGTTGTGTATCTCCGTACCTACGGGAAGAGCGCTCATAGGAAGGCAGTTACCTACTCTTACCTCGGCCTCTGCACCTGACATAACCGTCATACCAACCTTTAAACCGTTAGGGGAGATGATGTATCTTTTCTCACCGTCTGCGTAGGTTAAAAGAGCAATGTTTGCTGTTCTGTTGGGATCGTACTCTATAGCGGTTACCTTTGCGGGGATACCGTCTTTATTTCTCTTGAAATCTATTATTCTGTATTTCTTCTTAGCTCCGCCGCCAATGTGACGAACGGTTATCTTACCCTGATTGTTTCTGCCTGCCGTTGTCTTGATGTGAACGGTAAGGCTCTTTTCGGGTGTAGACTTTGTTATCTCGGAGAAGTCGGATACTGTCATCTGTCTTCTCGAAGGTGTATAAGGCTTAAATCTCTTTATACCCATTTTTATTTACACTCCTTTATTGTGTTTTGCAGGTCTTTCGACCTATACCGGTTCTTTTCGTCGGAAATTACATTCCCTGGAAAAGCTCTATCTCTGCGCTTGCTTCGGTGAGCTGAACGATAGCTTTCTTTCTGTCTGCTCTCTTACCGAAATTATAGCCGCGTCTTTTCTTCTTGCCGCTTATGTTCATTGTGTTTACATACTCAACCTTTGTTCCCTCGAACATAGCCTCAACAGCCTGCTTGATTTGAACCTTGGTTGCCTCGGGATGAACATAGAAGGCATACTTCTTATCTGCCATGTCGTTCATGGTCTTTTCTGTTATAACGGGTCTTAATATTACGTCATAATATTTGATATCAGCCATTATGCGTACACCTCCTGTAATAACTCTACAGCGGACTTTGTTATAACAAGTGAATCGTACTTAAGTATGTCGTATACGTTAAGTGTGCTTGTTACCGCCTTATTATCCTCACTTGCATAGCCGATCATAGCTGTTTTAACGTAAGGAAGGTTTCTTGATGCTATCTGAGCGTTCTTGTTTCCCTTTTCGAGAACAACGTAGCTTCTTTCGGCATTAAGGCTCTTAAGAGCGTTTGCCATGATCTTTGTTTTTGCCTCGTCAAGTGCTATCTCGTCAACAACGATAAGCTTGTTGTCAAGAACCTTCTGAGAAAGCGCACTCTTAAGAGCAAGTCTTTTTACCTTCTTGTTAAGCTTGAAGGAATAGCTTCTGGGCTTGGGTGCGAATACTACGCCACCGCCTGTCCACTGAGGTGAACGAATGGAGCCCTGTCTTGCACGGCCTGTACCCTTCTGTCTCCAGGGCTTTCTTCCGCCGCCGCGAACTTCGCTTCTTGTCAAAGCAGACTGTGTACCCTGTCTTTGAGCTGCAAGATACTGAACAACTGCCTGATGCATAACATGTGTATTAACTTCAACAGCGAAAATGCTGTCGTTCAAATCTATTGTACCAACTTCGCTTCCGCTTATGTTGTATAATTTAACGTTTGCCATTGGGTCTTCCTCCTTTCGTAAAGATTAGTTAGCCTTTACGGATTCCTTTATTACAAGTATTGCACCCTTAGGTCCGGGAACGGCACCCTTTATAAGAAGAATATTCTTCTCGGCGTCGCTTCTTACGACCTCAAGGTTTTGAACGGTTACCTTTACAGAGCCCATCTGACCTGCCATCTTCTTGCCCTTTTTAACCTTACCGGGAGTTGTGGCAGAGGACATGGAGCCTGTTACTCTGTGGCTCTTGGAACCGTGACCCATGGGACCTCTTGAATTGCCGTGTCTCTTTATAACACCCTGATATCCGTGACCCTTTGAAATACCTGATGCGTCAACTCTGTCGCCTGCCGAGAAAACATCGGCTTTGATCTCCGCACCAACTTCGTAAGAGCTGATATCGTCAAGTCTTAATTCTTTAACTACCTTCTTGTAAGCTACGCCTGCCTTGTCAAAGTGGCCTTTCTCGGGCTTGTTTACCTTCTTAGCCTTAACTTCACCAAAGCCGACCTGTAATGCGTCGTATCCGTCGTTATCAACAGTCTTCTTCTGTGTTACAACGCAGGGACCTGCTTCAAGAACTGTAACGGGAATAAGTAAACCCGCTTCATTGAAGATCTGTGTCATACCGATCTTCTTTGCAACGATTGCTTTTTGCATGATTTGCACCTCCAAATAAACTTTACAGCGGATTACCGCATTGCGATAATCATTCTAATGCTTAGTAAAGGTATCTTACTTAAACATTTTAGTCTTTTTTTATGTGTCTGCTTACATCACTTTCAATGTGATATCCACACCTGCGGGAAGATCGAGACGTGTGAGAGCATCTGCTGTCTTCTGTGTGGGCTGAAGGATATCAATGAGTCTTTTGTGTGTTCTGAGCTCGAACTGCTCTCTTGAATCCTTGTACTTGTGTACAGCTCTGAGGATGGTTACAACCTCTTTCTTGGTGGGAAGCGGTATAGGTCCGCTCACCTTTGCACCTGTTTTCTTTGCTGTTTCAATGATTTGTGTAGCTGACTGATCTATCAGCTTGTGATCGTAAGACTTAAGACTGATTCTAATCTTCTGATTAGCCATAAAAAAAGTCCCCTCCTTTTCG
>AUXO017274777.1_pt1 | contig 11908 bp, 12 predicted proteins | sample 768731 | NCBI WGS metagenome assembly AUXO01 (sample SAMN02715735, study PRJNA202380) | gut metagenome | biome: sheep rumen | host: Ovis aries | place: New Zealand: Palmerston North | reverse complement strand
CGTTTTTTAGTTTCACAAGAAACTTTGAAAATTCTATCAAAAATTTACTGCCAAAATGCGTGATTTTACCTCCATTATTCCGTGTGTTTTAGGCTTATTCTCGTTATAAAAGTGCTTGACACTATTTCTTATATTAATATATACTTATTCTCGCTATAATATTTTAATATAGACATAACGTAAAAGTGAGGATATAAAAATGAAACAAACTTATCAACCAAAGAAAAGAACACGCAGCAAGGTACACGGATTCAGAAAGAGAATGGCTTCTGCAAACGGTAGAAGAGTATTAAAGAGACGTCGTGCTAAGGGTAGAAAGGTTCTTACTGCCTAATTAACTATGCAGAAAAAGTATAGGCTTCGTGGACGAAAAGTCTTTAATTATGTTCTTAAGAAGGGCGATTCGAAAAAAACCAAGGCCTTAATACTTATCTACACTCCTTCAAAATATCCGCTTCATGTAGGATTTGTTGTTAGTAAGAAGATCGGCAACGCTGTTGTTAGAAATAGAACAAGAAGGAGACTAAGGGAATCATTCCGTTCTCTAATTCCTAAGGTAGTAGACAATTACAATTATGTTGTTATTGCTCGCCCAGGAATAGAGAATCTAGATTTCGAAAATATAACATTGTCTTTAATAGAGGCCCTAAAGAAGGCAGAACTATACAAGGAAGAAGAATAATGTTCATCGGAAAGGTTTTATTAGCTTATTATAAAAATTTCTTAAATCCTTTATTTCCAGATTCCTGCATTTATACGCCTTCTTGCTCCGCTTATATGGGACAAGCCATTGAGAAATATGGCTATTTAAGAGGTATTCCTAGGGGACTTTGGAGAATTTTAAATTGTAATCCTTTTGAAAAAGGAGGATTTGCCCCTGTTAAAGATAACTTTAGAGGAAAATCAAAATGGCTTTTATAACAAATGCTATCCTGTCGGCAAGTTTAACTAACTGGATAGGAAAACTACTAGAGCTTTTATATAATGGTATTGGCAACTTCGGATGGACCGTAGTTGTCTTTAGTATTTTATTAAAGCTTGTGCTTTCTCCTCTTGATGTTTGGCAAAGAGTTTCTATGCGCAAACAACAAAAGAAGATGGCTGCTTTAAAACCAAAACTAGAGAAACTTGAAAGACAATATGGAAGAAATCCAGATCTTTTAAAACAAAAACAATTTGAATTACAACGTAATGAAAAGATTAATATCTTTTCATCTTGCATACCATTAATCGTAACAATGGTTGTATTCTTTGTTGTGTTTGCTGGTTTTAGAGCTCTTGTAACTTATGAAAACGAAGTCCTTGTAGAAGACTTGGACGCTAAATATGTTGAATATATAGTTGATTATAACTACAACCAATTAGCACCTGAAAAACAAGCAGAAGTTTCTGCAGATTGGGAAAATGCTTCTTACAATCAAAAATGGAGCAAATTAAAAGAATTCTGCAATGCAAAAGAAAATGATGCTTTTGTAAACTTAGATGGTGGATTTATTGAATACGATGCATTAAAGGAAAAAGACCTTGTTGCATTTAATATTCTAAATGAAAAACTTTGTGAAGTTTATGAAGCAAACCTAGACAAAGTTGGCTGGTTATGGGTTAAAAACGTATTTAAATCAGATATAGGAACAACAGTTATTCCTAATTATGATTCATTTATATCTACAGGTGTTGGTGGTATTGGTGCCGACGAAAGCGACACTATCATGCATACAAAGTATAATAACTTAGTTTCTTCTTCTATGGCGAAGTTCAACAAAGAAGATACTTGGGACTTTAAGAAGTGGAATGGTTACTTTATTCTTCCTATCCTTTCTTTATTAACAAGTTTCTTATCTACATTTATTATGCAAAAGAACCAAGTTCAACAAACTGTAGGAACAAAAGAACAAATAGAACAACAACAAAAGACAACAAAGATGATGACATATATGATGCCATTAATGTTAGCTGTCTTCTCAATGTTATATAGTGCTGCGTTTGCTATCTATTATTTCATAAGCAACGTATTATCTACTTTAACAACACTTGTTATCAACTTCATTCTTAAGCAAAAAGAAAAGAAAGAAGAGATCAACAGTGGCGTTGTTGTCATATCAGATAAGAAATAAGAGGTGATTTTTTATGGTAGAAACTATTAAAAGTTTTATTGAGGGTATTATTGAAAAGTTAAACCTACAATGCGAAGTTAATGTTAGCGAAACAGAAGAAGAATACAAGGTTGATTTAGTTGGACCTGATGCTTCTGTTCTAATCGGATATAGAGGAGATGTTTTAGATAGCATTCAATATCTAACACTTCTATTAATCAATAAGACAAAAGAACAAAAGAAGAGACTTGTAATTGATGGCGAAGGCTATAGAAACAAAAGAGAAGCAACTCTATCTAAACTTGCTAAGAATTTAGCTTTCCAAGTTGCTAAATCTGGTCGTCCTAAGAAATTAGAGCCAATGAATCCTTTTGAAAGAAGAGTTATTCACTCAGCTTTAGCTGAAGATAAGTATGTTACAACAGAAAGCGAAGGTGAAGAACCAAATAGATGCGTTGTAATTAAGCCAAATAGAGTAAAGAAAACATATGATAAGCCTGCACAACCTCGCAAGCAAGAATCTAGCCAAGAAAGAGTTTCTACAGCTCCATCTGGATTAAATAGATATAGTCAAAAGATGAAATCTTTTGGTGGAGAAAAAAGAAGATTCTTCTAATTTAAATTGTTTTTCTTTTTAAGAATTTCAATTAATTCAATAATTCGATCAAGATCATCTGGGGTGTAATAATCAATTAGGATTCTTCCTTTTTGGTTATTACCCTTTAATTTTACATTAGTAGCAAATACTCTTTGCATAGTATTAACAAGTTGCTTTAGTTCTACAGAAAGAACTGGTTTTATTGTCTTTTTATTCTCTGGATTATTCTTATTATGAACAATAGTTTCAAGCTGTCTTACGCTCATTTGCTTATCACATGCTGCTCTTGCTAATGTTCTTTGAATTGTTTCGTCTTCTATGCCTAAAAGAGCTCTTGCGTGACCGCTGCTTAGACGGCCAGATGATACTAATTCTTGAATATCTTCTGGTAGGGTAAGCAATCTTAGCATATTTGTAACATATGGTCTAGATTTGCCTATATTTGTAGAGAACTCGTCTTGTGTTAGGGAATACTCTTTTATAAAATTCTTATATGCTAAAGCTTCTTCTATTGGATTTAAGTTTTGTCTTTGAATATTTTCAATTAAAGCAATTTCATCAATTTGCTTTTTAGATAACTCTTTTACTATTACAGGAACCTTTGTTAATCCCGCTAATTTTGCTGCTCTAAATCTTCTTTCTCCAGCAACAATCAAATACTTGTTATCATTTTCTGTAACAACAATAGGTTGAATTAAACCAAGTCTTTTAATTGTCTTGCTTAGTTCTTTTATAGAATCAGAATCAAAAGTTTTTCTTGGTTGATTAGGATTAGGAACAATGGCATCGATGTTTAATTCTCTAATACCTTCGTTTAGATTTCCTTCTTTATCGTATGTCTTATAATCTTTTATTTCAAAAACTGTTAAATCTTTCTTTGCCATATTACTTACCTAAACAGAATTTAGCGAAAATATTATCAATAATATCTTCAGTTGCACAATTACCTGTGATTTCTCCTAAAGTAAAGTATGCATTTCTTAGATCAACTAATGTTAATTCTAATGGTTGTGTATCTAATGTCTTTAAAGTTTCTTCTATAAAATTTATAGCTTTTCTAATAGCTTCTGCGTGTCTTTGGTTTGTAATAACAACAGAAGAAGAATCTATACCATTAGTTACAAAAGTATTTACAATACTTTCTTTTAATAAATCTATTCCTTCTCCTTTCTTTGCACTTATAACTATTCCATCATTTTGATTAGAAAGAGGAGCAACCTTATCGCTCTTATTATAAACCTTAATAAACTTCTTATCTTTTATCTTTTCTAAGATATCTTTTTCTTCGCTATTTAATTCTCTACCACTTTCTGTAATAAATACTACTATATCGCTTGATTTAGCTGCTTCTAAGCTTCTTTCAACACCTATAGATTCAACAACGTCTTCTGTTTCTCTAATTCCTGCAGTATCAATCAGTTTTAATAGTATTCCATTTACTTCAATACTTTCTTCTATACTATCTCTTGTTGTTCCAGCAATATTAGTAACAATAGCTCTTTCTCTTCCTAATAATTTGTTAAGTAGGGAAGACTTACCAACATTTGCTATACCAACGATAGCAACAGATATACCTTTCTTTATATATCCGCCAACATTTGATGTATTTAATAGATTTTTTAAATCTATTAAATCTTGACTTAGTTCCTTATTGCAATCTATCTTGCTTTCATCTTCCATCTCATCTGGATAATCTAAACTAGCTTCTAATTGAGAAACACAATATAAGATTTTATCTTGTATTTGTGAAAGTTTATCTGAAATACCGCCTTTAGATAATCTATAACCAGCATTAATAGCAGATATAGATTCTGCATTAATCATATCTATAATACCTTCAGCATCAGACAATGAGATTTTTCCATTTAAAAAGGCTCTTTTTGTAAATTCACCTTTATCAGCAACATCAGCACCATTTTCTAAACATCCTTTAAAAATTTCTTCAACAAGTCTAATTCCACCATGACATTGGAATTCTACTAAATCTTCTCCTGTATAAGATGCTGGTGCTTTAAAATAAACAGCTAAAACCATATCTTTAATTGTAGATGTGGATATTGTTCCATAATACATATAGTTTGGTGTTGCCTCTAAGAAGGAATTAAGTTTTTTTGTAGTGAACATTTTTGCAGCTATTTCTAGTGCTTTATCTCCACTCATTCTTATAATTCCAATGGCTCCACTTCCTATTGGTGTCGATATAGTTGCTATTGTTTTCATACCCAAAATTATAACATAACATAGTTATGTTTGCCAATGTTTAAAAAGCTATGTTATAATTGCGCTATGAGTGAAATTTACGATAAAAATTATGATGCAATTGTTATAGGAGCCGGCCATGCTGGAGTAGAAGCTTGCTTAGCTTTATCTAGAATGGGACTTAAGACTCTTGTTGTTACTTTATCTTTAAATGCTATTTCATTTATGCCATGCAACCCTTCTATTGGAGGAACATCAAAAGGTCACTTAGTTAGAGAAATTGACGCTCTTGGTGGTCAAATGGGTATTTCAACAGACAAAAATGCTTTACAACTAAGAATGTTAAACTTAGGAAAAGGATCAGCTGTTCAATCGTTACGTGCACAAGCAGATAAGACAGCTTATCACTTATATATGAAACATGTTCTTGAAGAGGAAGAAAACCTTACTGTTCTTCAAGGAGAAGTAGCTGAAGTTTTAACTGAAGGTGGTAAAGTTTGTGGAATAAAAACAACACTAGGACAAGTTTTCTATTGCAAAGCAATAGTTGTAGCAACTGGTGTTTATTTAAATGCAAATATTATTATTGGTGATTGGACTCAAAAAGTTGGTCCTAACGGTTTTGCAAGAGCTACTGAATTAACTAACTCTTTATTAAAATTAGGTATTCCAACAAGACGTTTTAAAACAGGTACTCCTGCTAGAATAGATAAAAAATCTATAGATTTTTCTAAAATGGAAATTCAAAATGGAGATAAAGATTTATATCCATTCTCTTTCATGACAGATGGCTTTATTGAAAATAAAGAACCTTGTTATTTAACATATACTACTAAAGAAACTAGAGATATTATTATGGCTAATATTCATAGATCTCCTCTATATAATGGTAGTATCCATAGTATTGGACCAAGATATTGTCCTTCTATTGAAGATAAGATTATGAGATTCCAAGATAAAGAAAGACATCAAATTTTCGTAGAACCAGAAAGTGCTTTTTCTAATGAAATGTACATTCAAGGTATGAGTTCTTCTATGCCTTTTGATGTTCAAATTCAAATGTATCATTCAGTTATTGGTCTTGAACATTGTAAGTTTATGAGATTTGCTTATGCTATCGAATATGATTGTATAGATTCTCTTGCATTAAATTCATCATTAATGGTTAAGGGTGTAGATGGATTATTCTTAGCTGGCCAAATTAATGGTAGTTCTGGCTATGAAGAAGCTGCAGCTCAAGGTATTTTAGCTGGTATTAACGCCGGACAATATGTAAAAGGTGAAGAACAAGTAGTTTTAACTAGAGATTCTTCATATCTTGGAGTTCTTGTTGATGATTTAGTTACTAAAGGAACTAATGAACCATATAGAATGATGACTGCAAGAGCAGAACATAGATTAATCTTAAGACAAGAAAATGCAGATTTAAGATTAACTCCTATTGGTAGAAAAGTTGGTCTTGTTAAAGATGATAGATGGGAAAGATATTTAAATAAAGTAGAACAAATAAAAGGATTAAAAGAATTATTAAAGAAATCTATTTCTCCAAAATTATATGGTCCTTTATTTGAATCTTTAAATGAATCTATTCCTTCTAATGGTTTAACATATGAAGCTATGTTAAAAAGATCATCTATAAATGCAAAAGATATTTATAATTTCTTTGAAGATTTTAAATCTTATGATTTAAGATACTTAGAAGAAGTTACAACAGATATTAAATATGCTGGTTATTTAGATAAGGAAGAAAACATCATTTCTAATAATAAAAAATTAGAGAATAAATTACTTCCAAAAGATATAGATTATTCTAAGATTTTAGGATTAAGAATTGAAGCTAGACAAAAATTAGATAAAATAAAACCATTAAATTTAGGTCAAGCTTCTAGAATTAGTGGAGTATCTCCAGCAGATATTACAGTTTTACTTGTATATCTATCTAAAAAACAATAATGGAAGAATTAAAGAATTATTTAGAATCATTAAAAATTCAAAACATAGATAAAATTTTAAATAAATTTAGTATTTATTATGATCTTTTAATTGAATGGAATAATAAGTTTAATTTAACCTCTATTACAGATAAAAAAGATGTTGAAATAAAACATTTTATAGATTCTATTTCTTCATATAACTATATAAATAATAATTCTTTAATTTGTGATATTGGTGCAGGGGCAGGCTTTCCATCAATTCCACTTGCTATATTAAAAAATGACAGTCATTTTGTTTTAGTTGATTCATTAAATAAAAGAGTAAATTTCTTAAATGAAGTTATTAATAAACTAGAATTAAAGAATTGTGAATGTATACATGCAAGAGTAGAAGATTTTGCAATTAAGAATAAAAATAGATTTGATTATACAATAGCAAGAGCAGTAGCTCCTTTAAATATATTACTTGAATATACTATTCCATTATTAAAAATTAATGGTAAATTAATTGCCTATAAAGGAAGTAATATAGATGAAGAAATTAATGAAGCCAAAAATGCCTTTAATTTATTAAATTCAAAGATTTCTAATAAATATATATTATCTCTTCCAAATGGCGATTTTAGATGCTTATTAGAGGTTATAAAAACTAATAATTGTTTAAACAAATATCCAAGATCTGGAAACAAACCAAGAACTAACCCACTTTAATAAAAAAACAAGGACTCCTATTAATTTAGAAGTCCTTTAATAATTATAATTAATTATTATTATCTATATCTTACAGGTAAAATCAAATATAAATAATCACTATCTTCAACACCAGTAATAATACTTGGGCTTGTATAATTCATCTTAATTACAACATATTCATCTGAGATGTTTCTTAAGCAATCTGTAATATATTTTGAATTATATCCAACTAATGTATCTTTTCCTTTTGCAAGAACATTAATATTTTCATTTGATTCACCAAATTCAGAATTAGAACTAATAGATAAAATATTTCCTTTAACTTCTGTTTTAATTAAATTTGATTTTTCAAATTTAGCTAATGTAGAAACTCTATCAATAGATCCTTCTAACATTCTTGTATTAACTGTAATTTCTGTTTCAAAACTCTTAGGAATAGAAGCTTGATAATTAACAAATTTTCCTTCAATTGGAGTACAAATAATCTTCATATCTTTAACTTCTACAACTAACTTTTTATTAGCAAAACATAAATTAACATCTTCTTCATCATTTTCTAATAACTTAGTAATCTTTAATAAATCTTTTGCTGCAATATTAATTTCAGTTGCTGGATAATCTTTATCTAATAATTTCTTACAGATAGCCATTCTAAAACCATCTAATGCAATACTTTGAATTGTGCTATCTTCTATTTTTAATAAACAACCTTTTAATACAGGTCTATTATCATCATTCATATTAGAAGAGAATGCAGTTTTATTAATTAAATCTTTAAAATCTTTTTGTAATAAAGAAATTTTATAATCATATTCATAATCTTTAATAACAGGATATTCAGATATATTTAAAATATTTAATGAAGTCTTATTATCCATACAATTAATAATTAATTTATCATCTTCATCTGAAATTTCAATTTCTGAATCAGTATTAAACTTTTTAATATATTCTTCAAAAATTTTACCTGGAACAAGAACCTCACCACTCATCTTTACATCAGCTTTAATTAATTTAATGATAGTGAAATCCATGTTTGTTGTTGTTAACTTAACAAAATCTCCTTCAGCTTCCATTTTAATACCTTCTAAAATAGCTGATAACTTTCTTTGTGGTAAAGCTAAAGATATCTTAGATAAAGCATCTGCAAGATCTAGTGTGTTACATGAAAAAATCATCTTTTACCTCTCATATAATTATTTATTAGTTATATATATTATAACATTGATAATAGTTTTTATAATAATAATGTGGAAAATGTTGATAACTCTAAAAACTCCGATAAATACTGATATTTAAAGAATTTCTATTGTTGATAAATTATGTATAACTATCTAATAACTTATCAACTTTATCCACATCAATGTTGATTAATTCTTTTGGATAATATTTCTAATATCCTTAACTTGCTTTTTTAGTAGATTATCTGTCTCTAAAGAAGTAGAAATTTTATCTCTTGCATATATAATTGTAGAGTGATCTCTACCACCAAAATAATCACTAACTGTCATTTGTGGTAAAGATAATAATTCTAGAATTAAATAGATAGCAACTTGTCTTGGTAGGGCAATATTTTTAGATTTTTTACCACCCTTAATTTCTTCTTTAGTTATATTGTAATAAGAACATACTGCATCTGTTATTGAATCCATTGTTAAGATATGACTAGAAATATCTATATCATCTTTTAAAGCTTCTCTAACAATAGATAAATCATCAGCACAATCCTTATTATTTAATTGGCAATAGAATATAACTTTCTTTAAAGCACCTTCTATTTCTCTAATATTAGATGTAATATTTTCAGCAATAAAATAAACAATACTCTTAGAGAAATTAAAGTTTTGTTGGAAAGCTTTCTTTTGAATAATAGCAATTCTTGTTTCTAAATCTGGAGAAGAAATATCTACATTTAAACCAGATTGGAATCTAGATCTTAATCTTTCTTCTAAGAAGTTTAATTCTCTTGGATGTCTATCTGATGTTAAAACAATTTGTTTATTTGCTTGATATAAATCATTAAATGTATGGAATATAGCTTCTTGTGAAGAATCTTTTCCAGATAAAAATTGAACGTCATCAAGCATTAAAATATCTGCTTTTCTATATTTTTCTCTAAATTTAAAGTTTTGCTCATTATTTTTATTATGAGTAATACTATAAACATAGTTATTAACAAACTGTTCTGTTGTTGTATAGATAATATTAGCTGATGGATTATGTGATGTTACATAATTACCAATAGCATGTAGAATATGAGTTTTACCAAGACCAACACCACCATAAATAAATAATGGATTATGTGATTTTCCTGGATTTTGAGCAACAGCAAAAGCAGCAGCTTTAGCAATATTATTAGAATTACCTACAACGAAATTATCAAAAGTATAATTTTCATTGAATTTATAAGGTACATTTTCTTCAATACTATCTTCTTTAGAAGATTCTAACTCAATACTCTTATTATCCTTAATATAAGATTCTTTTTCATTTTTATTAATAACAACACATTCTGTAACTAAAGGATTATTCAATTTTTTAATTGAATTAGTAAAGTATTTTTTATAATCTGGAGATTTTAAAAGTTCCTTTTGTTTGTCACTAGAACATACTAATATTAATTTTCCAAAATCTAAAGAAATAGGTTCAAGATTTTTGAACCATAAATCAAAACTCACACTTGAAACATCTTTTGATATTTCGTCTAATAAATTATCCCAAATTTTCACTTCTTCTTTCATACACAAATTATTATAATAAAACACTAATTCATAATCAATAATTTGTCTTGTGGAAATAGTGTGGAAATAATGTGGAATTATTGTGGAAAACTTGTAATTTATCCACATAAAATGTAGAATTATTGTGTTATGTATATAAAGGAAATTACACTAAAAGACTTCAGAAATTACGAAAAAGAGACTATTAATTTTAAGGATGGTCTTAATGTTGTAGTTGGTAATAATGCAATGGGTAAAACTAATCTTTTAGAGAGTATTTACTGTTGTGGAATAGGTAAGAGTGTAAAGACAAATAAATATAAAGAATTAATTAGATGGGGAAGTAATACTTCTTATATAAAAATTGTTCTTCAAAAGAAATATAGAGATTATATTATTGAGTTCTCAATAGACGATAAAGAAAAGAAAATAATAAAGATTAATGGAGTACCACTAAAGAAATTATCTGAAATAGTTGGTATTATGAATGTTATATATTTTTCTCCTGATGAAATGAAATTAATAAAAGAAAGTCCTGTTGAAAGAAGACGATTTATGGATATATCTTTAGCTCAACAATCTAAAGCATATTTATATTCACTTTCGAGATACAATGAGATTATAGATAAAAGGAATAAGCTTTTAAAAGACAATTATAAAGATTCAAATATTAAAGACATGTTAACAATTTGGAATGATCAATTAGTTAAAGAAGGAGCTTTTATTATTTCAAAAAGATATGAATTCGTTGATAAATTAAAGGTTTTTGCTGAAAAAGTACATTCTAAATTAACAGATGGAAAAGAAAAATTAGAATTAGAATATGAAAGTGTTATAAAGAATGCTCCTTTAGATGAAATGATTCAAGATTTAAAAAAGAAACTTGAAGATAGTGTAGATAAGGATTTATCTTTACAATACACAAATATTGGACCTCATAGAGATGATATATCTATAAAGTCTAATAATATTGATATGAGAAAATATGGATCTCAAGGACAACAAAGAACATGTGCTCTGTCTTTAAAATTGGCTGAAATTTCATTATTTGAAGATAATATGGGAGAAACCCCTATATTACTTTTAGATGACGTTTTAAGCGAGTTAGATGAAAGTAGAAGAAATATGTTAATGGAATTAAGTGCTGAATTACAAACTATTATTACTTGTACAGATTTTGATATGACCCTTCCTCACAACGAAATAAGGATTGTAAACGGCAAATTAGATAGATCTTAATAAATTATCCAATTTAATAATAATTTTCAAAATAAAAGGCTATTTTATTCTAAATACTATTGTATTTAGTAATAGTTTTTGTTATAATGAAATCGCTATTATATAATTTACGCGTATACACGCGCGAAAATTGGCATTTTTTTGAAATATATTTAAGGAGAGATTATAGATGGCAGAACAAAACAATTATGGTGCAGATCAGATTAGAGTTTTGCATGGACTAGAACCAGTAAGAGTTCGTCCAGGTATGTACATTGGTTCTACTGATGAAAGAGGACTTCATCATTGTGTATATGAAGTAATCGATAACTGCGTTGACGAAGCTATGGCCGGCTACTGTACAGAAGTAGATATTGAACTTCTAAAAGACGGTGGTTGTAGAGTTACAGATAACGGACGTGGTATTCCAGTAGGAATTAAAAAAGAAGAAGG
>AUXO015462605.1_pt1 | contig 11908 bp, 4 predicted proteins | sample 768731 | NCBI WGS metagenome assembly AUXO01 (sample SAMN02715735, study PRJNA202380) | gut metagenome | biome: sheep rumen | host: Ovis aries | place: New Zealand: Palmerston North | reverse complement strand
GAGCTACGGAAGATTATCGTCAACGCCTACTATGTCCTCATGACGCGTGGCATGCTGGGAACGTATCTCTATGTGTGCGACCCCACACTCAAGGAGTATTTGTCGCGGTATATCCCGGTGATATAGGCTGGCGCCCACACATGACATGAATAGCAACGAAAGCAGCAGCGAAGCTCCTAGGAAACAATCTCGGATTCACAAAGGGCGGTGGGGCGCGCCGGCGCTCTATCCAACCAATACTGCTCCCAGAACATTTGCGAGCTTCTTGGCGGGGCGCCTATTCGCTTTTTCACCCATCGCCACGAGCGCATGGTTGCAGTCATCCCCATTCATGTCGCAAACAATTCTAAGCTCATGCCGTGCCCTCGAAGCAGCCGTATAAAACAGAGTTCCAGGCTCAGGCATGTAGCTCATGGACGGCTGTTCCCATAAGGCTTGATCAACATCAATCATAATTACCGCAGCAGCCTCCATCCCCTTGAACTTCCTCACCGTATGGACGGGAACCTTCTGACCTTTCCATCTCTTTAAGCTCAGATCGCCAGTGAAACAACTCGACAGCTTAGAGTTTTCCAGTGTCTTGCATGTGATAACCACAATGTCATTAATACCAGCGTTCTTGAGTAGATCAATGTGCTTATCCACAAATGCCTCTTGCGCGGCGGCGTCACAATCAATCATAAGCAATGGAGGTTTTCCGAGCCTAGCCATAACCTGCATTCTAAAACCATGTGCCTCACCAAGAGCACTCAGGGAAGACCTCTCGATAGCCTCCGTATTCCGGCAGTTTACATAAAGCGTTAGCTTGCAATCGGCATCCATAAGGAAGCTGGGCATAGTTGAGCCTTGGACAAACTGCCTTTTGTCGTAGAAGAGGTACATCGTGCTTTCCGGCCTCGAGTCCACGATAGAACGCAAGGTTTCGAGCACCATCGCATCTTCAATGGGTTTGAGGCCAAAGTCTTGGCCTTCGTCTATTACGATGTGCTGATAGGGAAACGAGTCAGGGTGCTCCATGAGTTCTTCGGTCAGGCTGGCGTAGTTTGGCTCGAGAGAATTGCAGACCTTGCAGGCGTAGCCCGGAATTGTATAGACGTCAATTTCCGGGACATCGTCGTACCTTCTAGTAATCTCTTCCTTCAAAAGCGAGTTAAAGCACAAAAAGAGAACCCTGCCCGTACAGGCGGCCTGCCTAGCTCTCTCAATTGCAATGAGAGTTTTGCCAGTTCCTGCCGCCCCGTTAATTACCGCTGTCTTCTGATCCTTTATGAAATTCAACACGCGAGCTTGCGAGTCCAGCAGCCTTGCGAACACGAAGTCGTTATATCGATAGTCCACCGAATTCGTCGGGACGATATCGAACTCCGGCAAGAGCACTTTATGCAAGACCTCTTGAGCCTCGGTCTTGGAGAGTCTCGTCTCCCTTCCCCCGACTTCCATACTCATGATGCGAACTATTTGAGCAGTTGGATCTCCAAGGTCTGTCTTGCACAGAGTAATATCGCGAGAAGCCTCGGGGGAGTAATCAATAAAGCCAAGTTCATGTGCCCCCAGGGACGGAAGCCAAACCGCATGAGCAACCTTGCACCTACCGCAAAGCTCTCCTAACCCTACATCCTCAAAGCGATTAATGAGCTTCCATTTGATGCTATCCGCCTGCCGATAAGGCCCTCCATGCCTCCTCATCGATATGCCGCTACCGTATAGCCACTCGCCGTTTTCGCAGCGAATCTTTCCCGCCTTCGCCTCGATGACAAGGATACCGAGCCTGCGATTAAACACGACGAAATCGGCTTCCCTCTGCTCAATAGCGTTTCCATCCACAACATCCAACATCTTGTATGAATGGATAACCGTAAAATCATCGGGAAGCTTGCTCAGCGCGTAATAAATCTCCCCCTCACGGCTCCGATCGTCGTATTCAGCCGGGCCAAGGCTCGGTATCATTCTTGCAGCCACAGCTACGCCTCTTTATAAATCTCGTCCATCACATCTTTGGCGGAGCACTCGCCAACGACAAACAGGCTCCAACCCGAAATGTTGCGCCAAGCAGGCCCAAATACATCTTTGAAATCGCTCGCCGCTTCTTCATCAAGAAGAATGACCTTGGACTTACGCCAAACAAACGTGGCGTAAGCGCTGTCGCCGCTAGCATTAGATAGATCCACGTCTTTGTCCGGAGTCTCCCAACGCAAATGCGGATCGTAGCTCGCCATCTCACAAACCAGCTCGGCCCATTCATCCGTAGAACCAGATTGGATTGACAGTTTCATCGCTTCGGCCAACGATAGCGCCTTGTTGTTTGCGCCATCATCAGAGGCATATAGCTCAAACCCAGCAACCGAGTCCGAGGCATCCGGCTCGCAATCGAGTTCTTTATCCTCATCGGCATTGCCGGCAGAACAAACGGAAGGCGATACAGCAAGAAGAGTCCCCAAAATTCGCTTTGCAGCGCCTCGAGAAAGATTCGCCTGCACAGCTTGGTTGTAATAATTTGCAATACAACCGTAGCAGCAAGTTTCTTCACCGCATCCGCAATGACCGTCTACGACCTTATATGCCTCTTCAATTAGTTCCGCCACCTCTTTGCTGAGCTGGCGCACATGACCGGCTCCTCCAGGCACGTCATCATAGATGAGTATTGAGAAGCTGCCTGCATCATTTTTGTATGTAGTCCCTCCGAGTTCGGTCTCGGGAACCTCAAGGATTTTAGCCGCAGCGGTAACCAGCGCCCACATCACAGCTTCCCAGTCGCCATCGCAGCAAACCGTCGCCGCATCAAAATCAAATACGAGCTCGAGAACGTCGCTCACAAATGCCGTACCCAGTGCGCTGAACCTATTAATCTTTGGAGCAGCGCCGCTCTTCTCGCACCAGTAGGCATGTTGAATCTTCTCTCCACCAACAGCAGCGCGATTGCAGTAAGAGCAGACTTGGAAGCCCTTAGCAGGGCTATTGAGCACACAAAGTTGCCCGTTCTCGGCATATTTTACTTTCACCGCACCGCCAGGAAAACAAAACTCTCCGGTCGCAGTCTCGTTAGGCCAGTGCTGGCTAAAGTGCACCGATGCATACCCCTTTGGCCTCGGCCTTCTAAGCCCGATGCCTTTTTTGTTTTCTGTGCCGACAAAACCATAGGAAGGTATGAGCATATTCTTTTCGAGAGCAAACTCGGTATGGCAAACGGGGCACTCGCCTTTATCACTGTAGTTTTCAATGGGCCATACAAATGTTTCGCAATTTGGGCACTTTCCATACCTGCGCTTTCGCAACTCTTGCCCTTTCGGCTTTCTGAGTCCGACGGACTTCCAAAGCGTCTTGCCGGCAACGATTTCCGCCCCCGGTGCATATTCCCTAATGGCTTGACGCATACCCCTAGAAAGCTCGAGCCTGTTCTCACCTACAGAATTCTCAATATCAAGAAGATGGAGCTCTACGAGATCAGTCGGAAACCCGTACTTAGGCAATACTCCGTTCTCGGCAAGAATTGCGATAGTTCTCTCCTTCTTGAGTGCATCCCTAGACTTTAAAAGCTTGGATGCGAGAATGTCGTTGACGCCCATATTCAGCTCAATACCATCCTGAACACGCTCAAAATCAGCATGCTTAAGGCTATGTGCAAGGAGAAGCCTGCCACCGCCTCCATTCTCAGCCGAATCGATTGGCCCAACGAGCTTTGCTATCCACCCCCACTCGTTTACGCCAACTTCTTCCGCCACAGGCATGCCTTGCGGAACAACGCGGACGAGCTGTTCATAGACACTCTTTGGCCGCGATGCAAGGAAGCGGCGAAGATCTTCGAGGCCTTCCGGCTCCGATTTAGAAAGATCCATAAAGTCGTTGTATCCATGAGAGTAGTCTTTGCCCAAGCTCCGGCTCGCGTAGCGAAAGAACTCAGACATAGCGACAGCGAAAACATGCCGTATCGCAATGGCATCGTTATTCAGATAACACATTGGCACTCTCGTGTTGCCGCCAATTATCTTGGCTGGGTCCTCAAAGTACGCGACATCATGGGGCCGCAAGCGAGCAAATGTGATGGCATATCCAGGCTTGCCAGCGCGGCGTCCAACGCGTCCAGCACGCTGTGTGTAGTTTGCAGTGCTGGGCGGAACATTTCTCATAAAGATTGCCCTCAAATCACCGACGTCTACACCCAACTCAAATGTCGTTGTGCAACTCAAAACATTAACGTCGCCCTTAATAAAATCGCTCTGTATTTCCCTGGCCTTTTTAGAAGACAGCTGTGCCGTATGCTCTTCGATTTTGAGAGGAAGCGCCTCATCTTGATATACCGTTTTATAGTAGCGGTCTTTGCCTCTTGCCTCTGCGAAGCTCATTTTCACCATCGTGCCGTTGCATTTCGTTGTCATGCAAACACCATGCGTATCCAGGTGAGTCTCACATCCGCACGCATCACAACGATAGACAATATCATCGTTGGAATGCGGATACATAGTCCAAATATCTCTGCCAAGCCTAAAGTGTTCACGCGAATCGATCAGATATCCTTCGCCCCTAAATAGCTTGCAACTTAGATACTCCCCCATAAACTGGAATAGACTTTGCAGAATCGGGCGAACGTCCTCACGGGTCAGCTCGATACCGTGGACCCTTTTGACGTACTTGCGAATAAAGGCACTGCGCTTATTTTCTGTACCACGTACCGCATCTCCCGCAAACTGAACAATATCCTTTGACGCAGAGCTGTCGCTCTCAAGCACGACAAGGTTGCCGCGCTTCTCATGATTGTTTCTTAGTTCAGGGACCCCTTCAGGAACCTCGATAACGTTTTTCTCTCGGAGCAGTTCAAGACAGGTCCTTGCAAACAAAATGTAGTCTTCGCATGAAAGCCAGGTGGCCCCATCGGCATTAAGTATATCCACTTGCCTTGCGACAAGCTTTTTCGCCCCAGGATGGGAAAACCCCTTGTTAAATTCAGTAGGCTCGATCCTTACAACGCCAAGGCCTTCAAGGCTGTTCCGCGAATCCTCGGCCGCAAGCTCATCGAGAACCCAGGCCGTCGCCTGGCCCCTCTTGTTGGAACCCAAGACCCCCGGATATCGCCTCTTTGCAACACTTGTTATCCAATCAATAACTGAGCTCGGCTTACAGCCTTCACCGTCGCGAGACAGAGCCTCCACCGCTTCTCTTATCAGCTGACGACGTGTGATGTTTCCATAAGTTCTGTCCAATGCGGGCGCGAAGAAAGCCGCGTCCTGGCGCTTGTCCGAGAAGCAAATAACACTTCCGGCCCTGCGTTCTTCATCGAGGTCTGCAAACAAATCATCCTCGTCAGCCTCCTCATCAAAAGGAGGAATATCCCTGACTAAGTCGTAGCAAACGACACTGCCCGCAGCTTCAGGCGAAACGCGCATAGGCTGAATTGCCACAACGGACTGATATCCACAATGGCGACAACGCGCTTCTGCCTCATCTGCTTGTTTTTTCTCGTTTTGGTTGAGCGCAATTGGGATGCGGGCGACAATCTCATGCTCGAAACGATGAGCACCACCCTCGGCTTCATGATACAAAGACCCGCATATCGGGCACAGCCATTGGATCTTCTCATCGGGATCTCTCTCCGATTCGTCAGAGAGAAGACGGTAATAGACCCTCGGAAGAAATTCGTCGTCGGAATCCGTTCCTTCATGTCGAGGACTAAGCCACGCAGTCTTCACCTCGGGATCGGAGCTCTCCTCACCAAGGATGTATGCCTGCCCACAGTGGCGACAGACCGACACCTCATATACAGGAGTATCGTTTACATCGTCATAATGCTCCGCAATCGTTTTGTGAGGAGTCAGCTTACGTGTATGCAGATTTAAATAGATGCCCTCAGGAGCACGCAAGAAGGAATGGTAGCGACTCGTAAGAATGGGGACATCCTTGGAGCGCTGCGCAGAGGAAAGCACCTCAACCATGGCAGTGAGGATTTCCACACCTCTCTTATCTCCCGTGAGCCCTTCGATCTCAAGCTCCTCAATGGTGTCAAGATCAGTGAGGTCGAAAAGACGCTCGCAGCGTCTCACCAGTTTTGCCGCAGACGATTCACCCAGAAGGATCTTTCCTAGTCCCATTAGGGGGGACTCGCCGTCTAGTCTCGCTACAACCTCTTCAGGAGCTCCACCAGATGTGAGTGTGCTGCGAATGTCTTCTACGTTTACGTTTTCAGGATCGGAAAGTTCCCTGCGAAGTTCCGCCCAAGTGTCTAGAGAAAGCGTGCCCCAAGGCTTTTCATCAAGAGCATCTTGGGGCTGATCTTTCTCGCTCGTGATGACATCGAGATCTGCGGGATCACCCGAGAAAGGCTCGCCAAAAAGATCCCGAGCAAATTTAGCCACCTTCGGCATATCTTCTTCCGAGCCGATTGTTGCGGAAGTTGCGTAACAATGAAGCTTGGGCAGCTCCCCCGTTTCCGATTCGATACGAGCCTTTACTCGACGCAGCAAATATGCGATTTCGGTGCCAAGCGCGCCCGAATAAACGTGCGCCTCATCGATGGCGATATGCCGCCAGTTTGCACCAAATGCCCCTTCGAACAGCGGCGCATCCTCCGGACGTAGAAGGAGATACTCAAGCATAGAGTAGTTTGTAAGCAAAATGTTGGGTGGGTTCTCACGTATTTTCTCGCGAGAGATGATTTCATTTGGCAGTCTAGTTTGATCCGGGTTTTCGTCTTTCCACTTACGGAGAGCCACGGACTCTTTCTCCTCAGTGTCGCCGGTATAACGCCCGAAGGTAATATCGGTCCCCTTCAGCAACTGGCGCAATCGTTTAAGCTGATCGTTTGCAAGGGCGTTCATCGGGTAAAGAATCATGGCACGGACGCCAGCGGAGCGCCCACTCTTTTCAAATTCTGAGAGGATGTCATTCAGAATCGGAAGCAAGAAGCACTCAGTCTTACCCGAACCCGTGCCCGTAACGACGGCGTAATTACACCCGGCAACGCTCTTTTCAATAGCCTTAACTTGATGCACATATAAGGGGCGATAGGGGTCAAAATTACGTGCCTCTCCGCCGCCTAAACTCATCATGCCCTTGCAGAGAAGCCCCTCGTCCACCAGGTCGGCCACAGTTTTATCCTTGCGGTACGGAGGCGCCGCCTCAAGAAACGGTCCCTTTGCAAGATATCCCGGCTCGCAGAGAATCGTCTCAAGCTGCTTCTGCAAATCCGCGTCATCAAAGTGAATAGTAGTGGCAATGTATTCACGATAAGAGTCCTCCACTTTGCGCGCAGTCTCAATGGGGTTGAATTCTTTTACATCCGTCATTATTTGCTCCCGCTATTTAAGAATGATACTGGTCGCGTATTCTCGCCGAGGGTCTCCAAAGAAGTCGCTCGGTGACATTTCAACTGCGACCTCTCTCTTGTTGCCCAGCTGCCTCACCACGCTTGATGGAAGGGCGACCTCCGCAGAGCCCTTTTCCGCAAAGGCCGTAGCAATCGGCTTTTCGCCTCTTTCCTTATACTTGGAAAGTCCAAAAAACCTGAAATGAATGTCGCATAGGGGCTTGCCTTCGAACCGAAGGACATACCCAAGAGAATCGGCCGGCAATAACTTCCAGCCGTTAATGCCGAGCCCTTCAGCGCAGTCAAGCATTTGAACATCAGTCCAGGCCGGCTTCAGTTCTCCCGTTGACACGTCATCGCCATACCACAGGGACAGCTTCAAGGGAAGGCGGATGGGCGCCTTATTATCAGCTTGTTGTAAGAGACTTGCATGCCTAAAAAGATTGAATCCGTATTCGCCAGGCTGCTTGAGTGCCTTGAAGAAAAGGGGTCTTGAACCGAGTAACGCCAGCACGGCCCTGTTATACCTCCAACCATAGGAGACAATCTTAAAGTTTGCCGCGCTAGGACCGAGCTCTAGCGCATCCGCCAAACAGATTGGACGCTCTTCGGATAGATTCGCTAGTCTATCTGGTATGTCAACATCTATTGCAGCAAGGGCCAGCTTGGCATCAGTTTCTTTGCCACTCCCTTTCGATCGGATGCGAACGCGCAAGAACTCATCCTTCAGGAGAGCCTTCGCTTCATACCGCTCCCACGCATTGAGAGAATCGGGGCTGTCGCATTCGCCTGCCATATCAGCCTCTTCACGAATACGCACAACATCAATGGGAAGGCACGCCTGGAAACCATATTCAGCTACAGCACGCCCGTGATCAATGCTGATGGACAGAGGCCTAAATTCTTGTATGGGTACCACTGCGAATCGGTAGCGGAAAACAACCTTACCACCGGCAGATTTCTGCCTCGCCTCTAGGACGCATTCTTCAATATGCCAACTGAATAGACTCGTTTTTGAGGGATTGAGTTCTATTCTTGCGATACCTGAATTTTCAGTATCGTCCTCATATATGGCGCAACGAGGCATCGACACCAGCTCGCCATCGCAGCAGCACATGATGTCCAAGTCTTTTAGGGCGCTCGCGCCATCAAGCGCTTCAATGCTCACAGAGGGCAGGCCGTCGCTGGTATTGAGTTCGTTCGGAACGCACCCATACAAGTCAACGCCGTCGCTCGTTTCTCCGATAATGCGATGCTTATCAACCTTTGCGACATAACGTTCTTGCCAAACGGCAACTTCCTCGCCCGTAAGCTCGTCAACAACCGAACCTGCCGAACCGGGCTCAACGTCGTAGATATAAATCTGGTTATCGTTCCAATCGCCAGAAGCCTCATACTCCGAAACGGCTTTCATGCCTTGCCCGGGAACGATCTTGTATCCGTCTTTAACAATGTATGCGATACGACGCTTTTTCGTTAACCGCTCGTTCTTGCCACGCAAGCGATAGAAGCCCTTAGCGTCCTTTATAAATTCAAAACAACCGGGCTTGTTCCTACTGAACGACTGGCTCAAAGAGCTAAGCTCGATGTAGTCACCCGCTCGCTCATCTTTCTGCATGAGCTTCAATTCCACGTCGTAACGAGCCCGAGGGTTAACGGCAATACTGACGGCATTCAAAATGCATTTTCCGACACTCATATCGAATTCAGAGCTTGCCTTTAGCTCGCCGTCAACATAATAGTCAATCTTGTCACCAGCAAAATGCAGCGGGAACTGTTGGCGCGGCCAGCGCATGGTCACAACACCCTCAGATAAATCCAGCTGCAAACTGGCAATCGGAAGATAGATTAATCGGTGGGTGCCACTTCTCCGCTCTTGCGTCTCAGCAGCAGCCCTTCCTCCGGTCGCCAAGGGCTGCACACGCTCTTGATTGTCACGAAGGGCCTGCATTGCAGCTTCAGGCAGACCGAAACTAGATAGCATCGTGTAGCGGCTTCCAGCCCTATTCGTGTCAACAATTTGCGCCGCCACGCGCATGGACGCCTCAAATAATGGAGCAATGGTTGAATCGGGCGCTTTCTCAAGAATGTTAAGGACTGCCTTTTCGGGAGCATACCGACTCTCAGGGTTCTTTAGCTCCCTAAGAACGGAGCGCCCGTCCATCTCTCCGCCAAAACCTAAACTGCCTTTAGAAACTTCTTTCGCAAGCGGAAGTAATTTCTCCCACAGGTTTGACCAAGAATCTTCCGATAAGCCTCCGTGGAGGAGTGTGGTGTAGTAGTAGTAATTAACTTCCTCATCACGGCCGTACAAAGGCATTCCACGCTCTTCAACATGTTTCATGAAAATATGCTTTACAAGCCCCTGTACGTTACTGTCGAAAATGCCAAGACTCGCGAAGAAATTGCCCCATAAGTTATGATCGTTGAAAACCCTGCGCGCCTTGTCAGCAACATAAACCATAAAAGCGTTCGGCAAACACCTATCAATCAGCATCAGAACAATGCGAGGTTTTGTCGGGTAACGTTTTATGAGTTCTTCAAAAGCAGCGCTGAGCTCATCAAGGTCTGCCGAGAATTCCTCAAACGTCTGATAAACCATGACGTTTTCAGACCTTGAGTCAAGGTCGTCAAAGGCACCCCGAGCTCTTTCTTCAAATTCCTCCAACTTTGCCGAAAACAACCCATGCGAGCGTGTGAGCGGAAAATGGCTCAAGTCGTATTCATATTGCTCTATCGAGGACGCTGTCTCGGTATTTGACTCGCGAGGAGATTGGCTTTTCGGCAGGACTTTCACGTTCGTCGTATTCTCGACCATCTTGGGCTGAAGCATGGAGGCCGCGAAGTCGTCGGGGGCCGCACGGTATTTCTTTCGCATCCTTATGATTGAATCGGCATATCTGCTATCAAAACGAGCGTCTATTTCTTTATCGGCAAGAGACAAAAGATCGGGCAAGTAGCAGAAGCCAGCTTTCTGAATTGAACGCTTCAGCCGTACATCATCAAAACTAAGCTCCGAGATGGACGTTTTCTCCAACCTCTCCAAGTAGTTCGATTCGCTCATCAGCATCCCCTATGCCGCGATTGCATTTGATGCCGTCATTTCTGGCCTTTTATTAACACCGGTCTGGCATGACGTGCTTTTAATCATACCGTGAGACACATACGCAACCCAACGAACAAAGCTGTCCAATGGGCCGTTTCTGCAGACGGTTGTTATCATCCGGTGAACAGCGCTTGGAAGTACCTGCTATGGCTCAAGTGTCTTTTATTGCACAACAAAACCGCCGCCAAAATGATTCGATTGTGAACATAGATGCACGGATCTGCCGACCGGGAGTCTAGGTTTTCCCTACGGTCTGTCGCCTTGCCCCAATCCCGCAAGGTGCCCACACGCTATTATCGATATAAATTGAATGGGCAAGCATTACAGGAGGGGCTCTGCGTGCCAATTGAAAAGCAAGTTCCATACTTGCAAAACGCTTCTGGCTCGGTAATTGACAACCACCACGAAGCTCATAGGGCTGTCCAGCGCTCCATCGCCCGCGGCTACGATGACCTCGTAAACGGCCGCATGCGTCCTTGGAAACAAGCAAAAGCAGAGGCAGATCGAATGCGAGCCATCAGGTAAGGTCACCCCTCCCCCATGTAACCATCCTGTAAATCATAGCGGCGCAGTCGAGTTTTACCGTGATGCGGTCGCGCCGGGCGCTCCACTGTGCTAAAGTATCCCGAACGTTCAAACGACTACGAGGGGAACTAGAAGATGGCACGTGTGCACAACTTCTCAGCTGGCCCGGCCGCGCTGCCCACAAGCGTGCTCGCCGAGATCGCCGACGAGATGATGGACTACCGCGGTTGCGGCATGTCCGTGCTCGAGATGAGCCATCGATCTAGCATGTACCAGCAGATCATCGATGACGCCGAGGCAACCCTGCGCCGCCTGCTGAGCATCCCCGACAACTACCGTGTCCTGTTTTTGCAGGGCGGCGCCACGCTGCAGTTTGCGGGCATCCCCATGAACCTCATGCGCCGCGGCCGCGCCGGCTACGTCGTGACCGGCAACTTCGCCAACAAGGCGTACAAGGAGGCCGCCAAGTACGGCGAGGCCGTGCTGCTCGCAAGCTCCGAGGACACCAATTTCGACCGCATTCCCACCATGGCCAATATCAACGCGCGCATTGCCGCCGAGGCCGCGGGCGACGGGCTCGACTACGTCTACATCTGCCAGAACAACACCATCTTTGGCACCATGTACCACGAGCTGCCCGCTTGCGGCGATGTGCCGCTGGTCGCCGATGTCTCGAGCTGCTTTCTGTCGCAGCCGCTCGACGTTGAGCGCTACGGGCTCATTTACGCCGGCGCGCAGAAAAACGCCGGCGCCGCGGGCGTGACCGTGGTTATCGTGCGCGACGACCTCATCGCAGATGGCCCCGCCTTTGCGCAGACGCCGCAGTACATGGACCTTAAGGCCCAGGCCGCCAAGGGCTCCATGCTCAACACACCCAACACCTTTGGCATCTACGTATGCGGCAAGGTATTCCGCTGGGTGGAGCAAACCGGCGGACTAGCTGCCATGGCCGAGCGCAACTGGGCCAAGGCCAACCTGCTCTA
>AUXO014535858.1_pt1 | contig 11911 bp, 11 predicted proteins | sample 768731 | NCBI WGS metagenome assembly AUXO01 (sample SAMN02715735, study PRJNA202380) | gut metagenome | biome: sheep rumen | host: Ovis aries | place: New Zealand: Palmerston North | reverse complement strand
ATTGCTAACGCTCTTAAAGTATCCAAATATATTATCCTTTTCTTTTTTGTATTTTTATTTACTGTCGACATGTTAAAACTCTATTACCATGTAATTATTTAAAACCTATATGTATATTTATTAAAACTCATATATAACTCTAACAATCAGAATATTTTAATTAATTTTTTAAATTATTCAGGAAAATCAACATATATATCCTTAGGAATTCTACCTAATCCCAATGCATAATAATCTTTCAGCTCTTTTAGTGAAATTTCAGAAAGATTATCTATTTTTAAGCATAAATCTTTCCATGAATCGAAAAATGAATTTGGAATGTCTTTAAAAACTTCAGATGATTCATCATTTTTAAAACAGAAGACTTTCTTATAATTCAGCAGTCCCAATAAATAATTTAAATTATTGACAGGATTTTTAGCAAAATCAACTAAAAAGTCATGTTCACGAATTTCAATGACTATGTATTTATTTAATCCTCTATAATAAATATAGCTAAATAAATCATTAGATTCTATTAAATCTAAAAACATGTCTGCTTTAAATCCTGTTCCATAAACATCAATTGAAACATTATTAATATTATTTTCTCTTAAGTATATTGCAAAATCAATAATGTTTTTTAAATCATCATCACCACACTCGTCAAAATCAACGATAGAAATGCCCCTATATTTTTCCTTTTTTTGAATTATGGAATTTTCCAATAAGATATACCTTGCACCCAATTTTCGGTCTTCCCGTCGAACCTCAATTGGAACTTCAATTAGATTTAAATCATCATCCAACAGCTCATCATTTAAATCTATTTCTTCAGCAATCTGATTGGTTAATAAGATATTTCTAGGCAATATTAATGAATTTGGGAATTTTTTATTTAATTTAGACTCATATAATTCCTGATTTTTGCGAGATGTGAAAATATCATTGCTGAAACTAATATTTTTCAATTTTGAAAGCAATTCATCATTTACATCATACGGATTATTTAAAAATATCCTGTTTTCAACATGTGGAGATGTGACATCATCAACAAATAAGTGAAGAGATTCTGATGCTGAAACTAATGTTTTAGTTTTAACGGTTTTCATCAATTCTGTTAAATAATATCCTGTGTATGGATGCAATAATTCTTTTTTAGAATCAAATTGGAGATAACTTAAATTCTTAGGAGATTTATGTTGTCTTTTATGCATTTTATTTCTTAATGAAGGATCATTTTCTATATTTATGCTGTTAATCGATAATCCGAATGGCGGGAAACTAAATAAATTCCTTTTTTTAATTAATGAAATAAAATCAACAAGATATCCGCTTTTCAGCAGGACTTCAGCTAACTTAAAAGTATAATTCATGAAATTAGTGTAATCATATGCATTGAAAAGTAAAAATGTAATTTTATTTTCCTGAATAGCCTTAAAATGATTGTAAATATTATCAATATGCTTGTCCTGCTTGATTGCTTCATAATCAATATTTTGAGGCAATGCATCTTTAAAAAACGGATTGACACTGAACTTCTCATGAACAATTGTGTCTATTAACTTTTTTGAAGATTTGATATTGAATTTTTCTAAATCCTCAAGTTTACAGTAAAATCCTCTTTCCTGAATATAAACATCAATATCCGGTTGGAATAAAATTACCGGACGATTTAAGAAACTGAAATCATATGCTACGGAAGAATAATCAGTTATTAATAATTTACTTTTGTTTAATTCATCCATTACATCAATATTTGATGGATTGACAATTTCAATTAGTCCTTTTTTAGAGAATTTGTAGATGTCTTTAAATGTATTTTGATCAAAGAACTGATGAACACATATTTTCAGGATTAACTTGTTATCAGTCAAATATTTTTTGAACTCCTCTGATTCAACAACATTTTTAACATGATTTATGAACATTTCTGTTTGAGCATTTCTTCCGAAATATTCTCTCCATGTAATAAACCATAAAATTTGATTTTTATTCTGGTATCTTTCATCTTTTCTTAACAGTTCACCATATCTTGGATGAAATTTAGCATTGTACAGCTGATAATCCCGGAACTTATTACGGGTTGTCATGTAGTCAAACTCATCATCGGTATATATGAAAAATCTGAAAATATTATTCCAATAGTCATTTCCGTTATAAAAAACCTCTTTCATTCCAATGGTTCCATGCTGCAAATAGATTAAAGGTTTTTTAATCTGCATTTCCATAGTTTTTATAAACAGTTTATCCGGAGTTATGTCCTTGTAGGATAAAGTGACAAAGAACATATCGGCATCAAAATAAGTTTTGTAATGTTTTCGTGAGTTTTTCCATAGGACAAATTTTTTTTCATGACTTGAAAGTGTATTATAAACCTCTTTTGTGGAGTCATTTTTCTCAAAAACTATATATTTATCGATTTTATCCTTAATATTGACCACATGTCTCCAGAAATAAAATGAATTGTTATTTGCTGTTGATCCAAGATTTTCTCCAAAAATCCAAATAAAATTATCACTACTCATATTATGACTCCTCACCTATAAACTCTAAAAATTTATTTGCAAGTGTTGCATGAGAATATTTCTCCTGAATGTTATCATAATAACATATTAAATCCTGTTTTGTGATTTTATCAATTTCATCTATTTGATTGCATAACCATTCATAAGATTGAATGTATGAATCCGGAATATCATCCATTACTTCAAGCGATCCGGGATTTTCCATACAGAACACCTTCTTACCGTTCAATATTGCTTCTATGTATGTCATTCCAAAACTGTGGTTTAATGTGAAGTCTATCATGAAATCATGATTTCTGATTTCTTCAATTGGAGTTTCTGTTGAAAATTTATAATTTATTATGCCCTCCAAATCATTGGAATCAATTTGTTTTAAAAATTCACCCACATAGTTTCCATCTCCAAATACATCTATCTCGATATTTGTTTTATTATTTTCCTTGACATATTTGGCGAAGTTAATCAGATTTTCAATATCCTTTTTTCGCTCGGTACTGATTCTTATCAGATAAATCGCCTTGTATTTGTCCTTTTTTTCTACAGGAACAATTTCACTTTTATCAATCATTTTGGATTCGATTAAAGTGTTTCCCAGGCAGATATAGGAATTGAAATTATCATAACCGAATTTTTCCTTAAGTGCCAATCTGTTCTTGTCGGTGATAAAAACTGCTTTATCAAGTTGGATAGTCTTGAGTTTTTCAATAAGATTTGGAAATACATTCGGAACAACATCTGCTAATGTATGGAAGAAAAACACTTTATTTTCAACATCACCTGAAGTTGCTTCATTAACAAACAAATGAAGGGATTCCCTTGTTGAAACTAATGTTTTTGTTTTAATATTTTTCATCAGCTTATCTAAAGTGTAACCTACATAGGGATGCAAATTCTTTTTATCATAATCATAATCTAAAAAACTGTAATGTTTTGGTGACCTGTGGGTGAATCTATTAACCTTCTCTTTAATTGAACCTGAATTATCCCATTGGATATATTTTATATTCAATCCATAAGGGGGAATGTGTCTGAATTCATCCAATCTTTTAAGAGAAATTAACTCTACAAGGCAATCATGTTCCAGTAAACTTTCAGCCAAAGCCATTGTAGCATTTACGGTTCCACCAATACCATAAAAATTATATCCTATGAATGTGATTTTATTATTTTGCAGTCTGTAGAAATAATCATAAAACTCTTTAAGATGTTTATCTGATTTAACAAAGCCATAATCAATATTTTCAAATCCTTTTTTGAAAAACGGATCAATTGAATAGTCTTTAGATATAATCCTTTCCACCAAATCGGAAGGAGTAATTATAACATCACTGAACTCCTCATCTGTATAATATACATCATTATTCTCATCAAATATTTCCAAATCAGGCTGGAAAATGATTGACGGCTTGTTTAAAAATGCAAAATCATAAACAATTGATGAAAAGTCAGTGATTAACAAATCACTTTTTGCTATTTCAGTCGCTATATCAGTATTTTCCTGCTTACAAACAGTAATCAAATCATTATCAATATACTGAGAAAGTTCATTCAAAATAATATCCTCACTAATCAGATGGGTGCATATTTTAATTTTTAAATCATTATCCTTGAGAAACTTGACTAATGACCTATCCTGGATTACTCTTTTAATGTATCTAACGAAAAATTTAGTATCCATTTCATTAGTAACGAAGTATCTTCTATGGGTAATGAACCAGAATATCTGATTGTCGCTTTCAATTTTCTCTTCTTTTCTAAGTAAATCTCCCCATTTTGGTTGGTATTTTGAATAAAACAACTGATAATCCTTAAACTCATTATACTCTTTTATTTTATTAATTAACGGTTTATTATATACAAAAAATCTGAAAATATGATTGTTAAAGGAAATTCCCTTTTCATCATACACTTTCATCCCCTCAACACCCTTTTGAAGATGTATGAAAGGTTTTTTCAAACGCATATCCATCCTTTTAACAATAAACTTATCCGGAACAACATCTTTGAATGATAACGTTACGAAAAACAGATCCGCATCACCAAATATTTTAAAGTGTTTCATAGAGTTTTTCCATAAAACATACTTTTTTTCATGACTTGAAAGAGTATTATACACTTTCAATGTCACATCATTCTTTTCAATGACAAAATACTTGTCAATATTGTCTTTAATGCCGACTATGCTTTTCCAGAAAAAAAATGAATTATTGCTTGCTGTTTTACAGTTGTTTTCTCCAAAAAGCCAAATAAAGTTAGATATATTAAATCCTCCAAAAAATGCTATTAATATCCATCATCGATTACTAAGTTATTTACACCATGGTAAGCCTTATTGAATAAAGTTCCATTATAATTTGTATGAATGGTGTAATTACCATTATCATATGTAGATAGTACGATTGATGCTGCACCTTTATCATCGGTTACCACATCATAATTGTTTGCCCAGCCGGAATCATCTAAAATTTTAATGTGAACCTGTTCTCCAGGATAAACATTCCTATATTCATCATTCAAGACTATTTTAACAGCATCCCCATTTTTTAATGTATTATTGCTTATGACATCCACTTTTGTGTTGTGTGAATTGGCCTGAATGAAAAAGAATGCACCAACAGCTATTATTAAAAGTATAATTATGATTGTTATAATGTTTTTGAATTTCATATTGCACCTAATTGTTATGGACTAATAACACATCCACTTCACTGTCTTTTAGAACCTTTTCGGCAACACTGCCAATTACAAATTTATGAATTCCACTTTTACCTGATGAGGATATTACAATTAAATCAACACCCTCCTCTTCAGTTACCTGTTTTATTGTTTCTGCCGGAAAACCTGTTTTAACCATTTTTGTAACATTTAAACTATCATCAAATTTAGATGCCATATTGTCTACAAATTTTTGAGCATCCTTTTTAAGTTTCTCGTTTACTTTTTTCACTTTTCTCCTTGATTGGAACGCACTGGATGTTAATCTACCTGCAACAGATAAAACAATTATTTCACCATCATCAGCAATTAAATCTACTACTCTTTCGACTTCTTGGTCTGCATATGTTGAACCATCTGTTGGTAATAAAATTTTTTTATACATTTGTTTGCACCTTTATTAAGTGAATATATCTTTGTACTTAATAGTTAATAAGTTTTAAAAAACGCCACATATACTAAATTTTAGACATTCTTGTTGATTTCTAATTTTTTTTAAAATAATCTGTTGAGCAGTGTTTATTTTCTGTGTTTTTCTACAGGTGTCCATTAAAACTTAAATTTTCATAAATTTATTAGTTAAAATTTAGTAAAATTTAAAATATCCAATATAAAATTACACTATTAAATTTTAAATATCAATATTGCCCTTAATAAACTTATTAATAGATTACATAATTAATTACGTATAATTTACCTTATAAATTTTATATTTATTATCTTTATAAATCTTATCAAATTTAACATTATCATTTGAAAGTTTATCCAAATTTTTATTTGTTTCAATATAACTAATATTGAGTTTTTCTAAATCATTAATATGTAAATTTACTTTAAAACAATCAGGTTTTAATAATTCAAAATTAGAATCATTTTTATCTTGTAAATTAACATAAATATGGGCATATCTATTATAAATTTCATAATACTGATGATTACTGTCTATTGTTTCCCATCTATAAATCAGGATAAGTATTAACTGAATTTACTGTTTTTGCACCAACAGAAATGAATATATCATTACATACAAGTGAATTTTCATCTACAATCCAAATTCCATTTGGATCATCTTCAACAATATTTTTTACATGATTTATATGAGAGGAGTCAAAAACAACATCAGTACCGTGGTCAATTGGATTAACTAATGCTCCTGTTAAAAATGATAACATTATAACACAAATTAAAAATATTTTTTGATTTCTTTTTGAGGATGCTAAAAAACATGCTGAAAATACAATTGAATAAAAAATTATAGAACAAATTATCATCCAATTAACATAATAATCTCCGAATTCAAAAGTAGAAAATAACACCATAATTACAGACAATAAAATTGACATGAAAATAATCAATTTTTTATTTTTTAAATTTTCCAAATCGCTTATTGAACGAATCAGAATCAATACACCAATGAAAGTTATTACTGTAAATAATCTATTAGGCCTTATATGACTTATTAATGTCAAATCAACAATAAAATTTGGTAATGTAAACAAATACACTATAAATAACAATATATATAATACTAAAAGACCAATAAGCAATTTATCTTTAGTTTTTTGATATCCTAAAACAATGAATGATAAAATTAACTGTACTGGAAACAAGCTGACGAATACCGAATATTCACATGCATTAGAAACTGAAAAATTTTGTTTTAATGGGAAAAATATTGAGAGAATATAATTAAATATAATATTTACCATGCCTCCACCATTAAATACTTCTGAACCTGGATACAAAGTGTTCATTATAATTTTTAGAGTTTCTAGAGAATTTAATAAAATATGTGCCATAATAATTGTAAAGATTATTAAAAATACTGAAAAAATCAATAAATCATTTTTATTATAATTAAAAGTTGATTTATTTTTTAAAAATATCCATATTGCCAGCAAAATAAATACATAAGCAAAAGGAATTTGCCAAGAAGGATAACATACAAGTAAAAAAGTACCCGCACTGATCATTAAACCAAACGCAATAAAAAAACGTTTTCTATAATCATCAACGGACATATACCAATTGATTAGTATAATGCCCAGTTGTCCGAAAATCAACTGTTCAACTAATCCATTAATGGCAAACCACCATTGAACAATAGGCGAAAATGTAATCAATAATGAGTAGGCAAGTGAAAGTGTTTTATTTTTATTTGTTAATATCATGCCAAATTCAAAAGAGATTAAAAATAAAAATATTAAACGGCCAATCCAAAAGAAAGATAGTCCCTGACCCTGATTTAAGAATAAATAACCAACTAAAAATGGTCTAAATATCATTCCAATATCAAAAACAGGTTGTCCATATATTATAAACATATCAGTTGTAGTAGCCCTGACAATATCTGAAAAATATGTAAAATTAGTCATATACTGTGAAAAAGCATACATTGTATTAACAAGAAATTCATCACTTCTATTAGGTCTAGATACACCCAACAGAGGTTTATGACTTACATGAAAAATATTTAATTCATTAATTGAAGATCCATGTATCTGAAAAATTACCGCAAGAAAAATTAAAGCTAAGGATAAATGTAATCTATATGTATAAATAAAATTAAATACCCTTATTTTTTTTCTTTCATCGAGTAAAATATAAAATATTATAAAAAATATGATAAAAAAAACTAAAAATTCTTTAAATGAAAATAAACTAATAAAATCTGATTTGAGAAATTAATTACCAAATTTGCATTTTCAATTAAAACAATATATGACTCTAACAAACAAGAAAAAACAATTGGCAAAATTACATTTACCCTTTTTTATTTAAAAACATATTTTTCATTAATAAACCACTTAATAATACTTTAATACTATTTAATTATAGTTATATTTAAAACATATATAAATAATTCCCCAACTCTACTTCAATAAACTATTGGATTTTTAAAAGTTCACAAACATTTTTTCAATTAATAATGTTTAAACTAAATTATATAAGTCAATTTCAAGACTAATGAAAAGGTATCATGACCCATATACCAAATTACTGATTATAGTTGTCACATCAGAGAATTCATTAACACTAATGAAAAAAATAAAACCTATTTTTAACCGTCTTTTGCTACAATTATTTTACATTGACTGAAAACACATTTATTTAATTAATTAAAGACAAATATTAAAATCATGTCAAGACAAGAAAAAATTGTTAAAACCAGCATAATAGGAATTGTAGTGAATCTGATTCTTGTTGCCTTTAAGGCAGTGGTGGGAATACTTACAAATTCCATTGCAATTACTTTAGATGCTGTTAACAACTTAACTGATGCTTTATCATCCATAATTACAATCATTGGAACTAAACTTGCCAGCAAAGCCCCTGATAAAAATCATCCATACGGTTATGGTCGTATTGAATATTTTTCTTCTGTCATCATTGCAGCAATAGTTCTATGGGCAGGTATTACCGCATTCATGGAATCCTGGCCTAAAATATTCAATCCGGATGTTACAAATTACACAACAGTTTCACTCATAATAATTGCAGTGGCAGTTGTGGTTAAATTTGTTTTGGGCCAGTATGTGAAACGTGTTGGTGAAGACATTAACTCACAGGCATTGGTTGCATCTGGAAGTGATGCATTTTTTGATGCGATATTGTCACTATCAACATTAATTGCCGCAATAATCTCCATATTTTTCCACATTTCACTTGAAGGAATTTTAGGAGTTATCATATCCATTGTAATCATAAAAGCCAGTATTGACATGTTGAGAGAAACTCTTGACAGCATGATTGGAGCCAGAGTTGATTCCGAACTGTCCAGAAAAATCAAGGATTCCATTTGCGAACTGCCTGGAGTTTATGGGGCATACGACTTAAGCCTGCATAATTACGGTCCCGAAGACATGCAGGGATCAGTTCATGTGGAAATTGATGACAAACTGACAGCACTGGAGATTCATAATCTAACCCGTCAGATTGCAGTGAAAATATATAAGGAATTCTCAATTATTTTAACTGTTGGAATATATGCTCACAATGACAAATACAGTGAAGTTCGCGATGATTTATATAACATTGCAGGCAAATATGAAGAGGTTCTTGAAATACATGGTTTCATTGTTTATGAAGAGCAGAAACTCATCACATTTGACATCATTGTTGATTTCGATGCAGACCGTGAAGCTGTTAAGGAAAAGATATTAAAAGAAATAAAATCCAAACATCCGGAGTTTAATTATGTCATGATAGATGACTATGATGTAAGTGACTAAATATATAATACTTTAAACAAATATTAAATAAGGTGATAAATTATGGAAAAAAATAGAATTATCATGATTGCTATTGCAATTCTTGTAATTGCACTTATAGCAGTTGGAGCCTATATCATCGGCAACAGCAACGAACAGGCAAATAATGTTACCGCCGTTGCAAACAACACTACATCATCAAATAACACACCAAATGTTATTATGATTGATAAAGACGGTAAAGCTTCTAATAGCACTGTTGCTGGAAATTCATCTAACAATACCAATACTTCAAACCAAACTCATAGAGTCTATAACCCTCAATCAGATTCATATGTAACTGTAATCGGTGAAGGCTATGATGCTGAAGTTGACAGATGGTACACTTATGATACAGATGGCGTAAGATATTACAATACAAGAATTAAATAATTTTAATTCTTTCTTTTTTTATTTTATAAATACTGAATTGGTTAAATTATCCCTATAAGTTGTTTCATCCCTTAAAGACTCAATATGATGAATGACATTTAATTTCAAATCTTCTAATTTTATTCTAACCTCAATATCGTTGAAATCCACATGAAACTGAAAGAAATACTTGACATTCATATCATAATCATAAATTGCCCAATTAGAACCGTTAATGTCCAAAAGCTGAATAGACCACCTGTCCATTATGCCGTTTATCTGGCTGGTCAATTCATCAACATCAAAGTTTTCATCTAAAAAAAATTCTTTCATTGATATAAATCCTCGGATCCTTTTTGAGGGGATAAATTAAGTTCTATTTCTTCACGGTTGAAAATTCCAAAAGTTGTAATTTCACTTTTGCGAATGCTTAATGCCTGAGAGATGTTATTGTCCTCAATAGATATTAAACTTACATTTACCCATTCATCATCTTCTGATAAATAATTGCATGGTTCAAACAATTGGAATTTGGTTACAATTGTCAAAAGCAATTCGGAAATATCTGTGTTTGCTCCTGAGTGTTCTTCGTTAAGAGTTAAAATCCTATCTTTAATGTTCATAGAATTAATTAGATTGTTAATGTATAAGTCATTTTCTAAAAAAAGACTGGGCTTTACAAAATTGCATTGGTTTTGCAAAATTTAGCCTATTAAATACTCAAAAATGGTGATTGTCAATGATTAATGGTTAATACATGATTATTAATAAATTATTCAGTTTGTTTTAATTTGTCAATGTTTAATGCTGCTATTTCACAGCCTTCATTTAAAATTAGCCAAATCGCTTTAAGAAGTCCGTATTCGTTAAGGATTTTATAATTTTCCATTTCCAAAGCCCTGTAATTGGGTCTGTCCAAAACATCTTTCATGAATTGGTCTTTTATATCTTCTCTCAAGTCACTGTCAATGAGAGATTCCAATATTTCCTTTATGGATAATGCAAATGTATTGCCGATGGATTTTGTTATTTCTATATCATCATCTGACATTTCACCATCAAGGTTTTGTACAATTTGTATAAATGATGAGTAATCCTGAAAACCGAATACAGTGAATCTTCCTTCAACGTTATGAGCCGAATATTCATCAATCAGTTGAGTGAATGAGGAATATGACAAAACAAAATATATTATCTCCTCAATGAATGAGTTTTTAGTGGTGTCCAATAGTTTACAAAGAATTTCAGTTAAGATTTCATGAATAATAAAGTGAGACACTTCATGAATCAGTGTAGTTATCTGAAGGGATCTGGTTTGTCTATCATCGATAAAAACAGTATTTTCTTCAAAATACCCCAGTTGTCCTCCGGAGGATTTGTAATCAACCTTTACAAATGACTTGACAAATAGGATGATTTTATCGAGTATATTCAATTCATCAAAAATAATTTCATTTGTTTTGACAATATCATCAAAGTTTTTAAATGCCTGGGATTTGATATTGTACAAAATATTCATATAATCATCATGATTGAATTCAAATTCATTAATTTTTTTGAGATTTTCCCCACTTAAAATCTCTTCAAAACTGTCCAGGGAATTTTTGCCGTTGAATATGAATTGGGGTTTGAAGTCTATATCCTTCACGTTAACCTTACTGGAAATATCCTTCAGATGAACAAGACAGTCCATACATACATTTTCTCCCTTAGGATATTTTTTATTGCATTCAGGACAGTATTTAGTGAATATCTGCGGATCCTGAATTTTTTCAAGTTCATCAAAATCATAATCGCAACAATCAAAATCACCGACAAATTCACGCTTAATGGAACGCAAAACCTGCTGTTTAACAGGAGCAAACTGATTATAAACATCTTCAACCAATCTGATTTTTTCCAAATCATTCTCACTATACTTTGACAATTCACTAATTTTAACACTCATTAAAAATCCCCACAACTTAATTATATTTTAAACATCATGGCTTAAAAATTTTTCACAAACACGAAAAATTAGAAAACTTTAATTTATAATGAAATATATATAATTAAATTAATGAAAAC
>AUXO014181137.1_pt1 | contig 11912 bp, 8 predicted proteins | sample 768731 | NCBI WGS metagenome assembly AUXO01 (sample SAMN02715735, study PRJNA202380) | gut metagenome | biome: sheep rumen | host: Ovis aries | place: New Zealand: Palmerston North | reverse complement strand
TGAATGGTCTTATGCAAGCCGTACCAGACAATAAAAAATCAATAGTAATAATAGAGTCAACAGCTAATGGATTTGAATATTATAAAGAAATGTGGGATAGAGCAGTTTCAGGTGAATCTGACTTTGTTCCACTTTTTGTTGCGTGGTATGAGTTAGACGAATATAAAAAGCCATACACAGGTTTTAAATTAACAGATGAAGAAATTACACTAAAGGAAACTTTTAACCTTTCAAATGACCAACTGGAGTGGAGAAGATGGTGTATCAGAAATAACTGCGGTGGAGATGCAGAGCAATTCAAACAAGAATACCCAACTACACCAGAAGAAGCATTTCTTAATACTGGTACATGTGTATTTGATACAGCACAAATCAATAAAAGGTTACAAGAGGTACCAAAACCAATTAAAGTTGGTTATTTTACATACGATTATAACGATACTTTACCACCAATGGGAGCAATAAACCCATATACAGACAAGCCTTATCCTAAATACAAGATGAGCAATATTAAATGGGTAAATGATCCAAAGGGATATATCAAGATATATGAAGCTCCAAATACTCCAGAAATAGTTCAATATGGAATAGGTGGAGATACTGCTGGAGAAGGAAGTGATTATTTCACGGCACATGTTATTAATACAAAAACATTAAAACAATGTGCAACACTTCGAAAGCAATTAGATCCAGATTTATATGTTAAGCAAGTATATTGCTTAGGTCTATATTACAACAAAGCATTAGTTGGTATTGAAAGTAATTTCGATACATTTCCGATTAAGGAGTTACAAAGACTTGGATATATTAAACAATTCAAACGTGAATATGAAGAAAAGATTGGTAGTCCACCAAAACAAGAATATGGTTTCAGAACAGATTTAAAGACAAGGCCAGCAATAATTAGTTATCTAGTGGAACTTGTAAGAGATCATGTAGAGCTAATTAATGATGCAGATACATTAAGAGAAATGCTTGTATTTGTACGTAATGAAGAAGGCAGACCTGAAGCACAACTAGGTGCCCATGATGACTTAGTTATGGGTCTTGCAATAGCATATAGGATTATCAAACAAATTTCATATACACAAAATACAATTGAACAACACAATTATTTTGACAGACAAAATTATTATCAAGATGAGGGAGAGCATGAGGTAGTTATATGACGGAATTAATAGTAACAGAAATTGGAATGATTTTAGCATTTATTGTAGGTTATATCTTTGGAAAAAATTCAAAGAGCAGTACTACATATGGAAAGCTAAAAATGACAAAACACGACAAAGAAATGAAAAAGAAACAAGATGAAAAATTCGAAAAAGATAATGATGATTTACAGACCACTCTAGACAACATTAATAATTATGACGGTACAGGAGCTGGTCAGAAAAAATATAATTAAGGAGGTAAAACATGGATTCAATAGAGCAAATTAAAGTTACAGATGCATGGCAATTATACCAAAAAGCTGTTAATTTTATGAGTCTATTTAACATCTATAGTGACACCGACAAAAACTACAGAATGTACAATGGCGACCAGTGGGCAGGACTCATCATTAAAGATGTTGAGCCAGTACAACTTAACTTTATTCAACCGATAGTTAACTATAAAGTTGGTGTAGTTAATAACAACTTATGGGGAATTGTATATAGTTCAGAAAACTACGAAGAGACAGAATTTAAGCCAATTGCAGACGAGCTATGTAAATTACTAACATTAAGAGCAGCCAAAATTTGGGAAAGAACCAAAATGGACAGAAAAATAAGAGCAACTAGTGCGGATGCATGTATCAATGACGAAGGCATTATATACAACAACTTTGACACTAAATCTGGATTAATTGAAAATGAAATTCTTGATAAGACGGATGTCTACTATGGTAATGAAAATAGCCAAGACATTCAATCTCAACCATATATTATTATTAGAAAACGTATACCTGTAACTCAAGCAAGAGCAATGGCTGAGAAGAATGGAGTTTCAAGTGAGAAAATAAACCGCATCAATGGAGATAACATAGATCAAAATTATTCAGCTGGTGAACAAGCTAAATATGAAGTTAACGACATGTGTACAGTTCTAACTAAGATGTGGAAGGAAAATGATAAAGTATTTTTTGAAAAGTCAACAAAAGAAGTTGTTCTTCAGAAGAAGACAAGTTCAGGAATGACAAGATATCCGCTTGCACATTACACATGGTCAGAAAAGAAAGGCTATTCAAGAGGCGAAGGAGTAGTAAGAAATCTTATTGCTAACCAGATTGAGGTCAATAAAACAATAATGAGAAGAGCAGTTGTAACCAAAAATACAGCATTTCCAAAGAAGGTATATAGTGCCGATGCAATTACTAATCCATCAGCTATTGATGCAGTTGGAGGAAAGATACGTGTTAACGGTAATGTTCAAGATGTAAGAAATGCATTTATGATGATAGACCCAGCACAAATGAGTCCGGATGTAGCAGAGCTACAAAAAGACTTAATAGAAACAACGAGATTACTTGAAAATGCAGGTGATATAACAACAGGTTCAGTTAATCCAGAGCAAGCATCAGGTAAAGCAATTCTAGCAGTACAAAACGCATCTCAACAATCATTAAACCCACAAGTACAAGGAGTTAAAGACTTTATTGAAGATATAGCATTAAACTGGCTTGATATTATCATTACATATAAGCAGAAAGGAATGGTATTACAAACTGAAGTTGATGAGAATCCACAAACAGGCGAAAAAACATATCAGAATGTTAAGATACCAGCTAGTGCTCTTAAAGCCTTAAAAGCTAGTGTAAAAATAGAAATTACACCAATGAGTGTATATGACGAATATGCACAAGAGCTTGCAGCTGAAAAATTATTAACAGGGAACTGGCTTGCTCCAGACAAACTAGAGCAATTAGACTTCTATCTAGATATATTACCAACACATTCAGTAATGCCAAAACAACAAATCAAGAAACGTATTCAAAAAGAGAAAGAAAAGCAAGCACGAATTGCACAAATCAATGCAAGAGCACAATCGATGTTCCAACAAGCAAATCAATTTTTGGATATGGATCCAGAAAGTCAAAGCTCATATATAGAAGAAAACTCAGTTCCGCAATATGAATACGCAAATGAGCAAGCGGTATAAATGTGCGAAACACTTTATATAAATATGTCCAAACCATGAAGACATTAAAAGCTGTGAGGCTATAGTCTACCCAGACTTTAAAAGGAGGAAATAATGGATTTAGAAAATATTAATGGAAATGAAAATGTAGACATTACTACAGAAGAAGTTACTGAACAAGTAACTGAAGGGGTTGTAACAGATACAACCGAAACTACAGAGGTAAATACACCTCAAGTAGAAGAGCCTATTCAAAAAACTTTCACTCAAGAGCAAGTTAATGATATTGTAAAACAAAGGGTTGATAGAGCAGTACGTAGCAACGATAAAAAGTATAGTAGAATCATAAACACATTGCAAAAAGGCACAGGCGCTAAAGATTTGAATGAAATTGAACAAACACTAAGTAATTTCTATCAAAGTCAAGGAATTGATGTAAGTCAACCAATCTATGACGATAGAGATGAAGAAGACCTTGCAAATGTAGCTGCTCAAAGAATTATTGATATGGGATATGATGAAATTGTAAGTGAGACAGACAGACTAGATGCAATTGGAATCAACAACCTATCATTAAGAGAAAAATACGAATATCAAGTATTAGGTAACGAGAGAAAGAAAATTGAAGAGACTAAAGCACTAAAATCTATTGGAGTGTCTGATGATGAAATCAACAGCAAAGACTTCAAAGATTTTAAAGCGATGTTTAATGAAAGCACACCGCTAAAGGATGTATATGAGTTGTACTCAAAGATTAAACCAAAGGAAGAAGTAACACCTATTGGTTCAATGAAAAACGAGACAACGAAAGATGAAGTAAAAGAATATTATAGCCCTGAAGATTTTGACAAATTAACAGACGAACAACTTAATGACCCTAGAATATGGGCTGCTGTTAATGAATCAAAATCAAAATGGGTAAAAAAATAGGCACTTTTAAAGTGTCTATTTTTGCGTAAGAAGGAGGATTTTAAAATGTCAGTAGAAGTATTTAAGCCTACACTATGGGCAAAACAAATTCAAAACGTATTAGACACTCAAACAGGTCTAAGAAAACACTCTGATCATACATTTGACGGAGAAATTAAAGGTGGAAAAATTTTAAAAATAACATCTGCAATTAGAGCAACTGTAAAGGAATATGTTCCAGGTACACCAATCGAATACGAAGGTGTAAAAGGTAGAGTATTAGACCTACCTATCGACATCTACAGATATGCAACACAAACATTTGACGATGTAGATAGAGCACAATCTATTTCTGGTGTATTTGATAATGCATGTCGTGAAATGGCTAAGGAGCTTGGAGACGAAGGCGATAGAATTACAGCTGCAAAAATTAAATATGCTGTTGAAAATGGTGTTACTTTCGACAATGGAGATAATACAACAACGACTGAGTATATTGCACAAGAGGAATCAGCTTCTCAAGTAACAAAAGCAAATGGACTTTCAAGAATAAACGATGGTTTAACAAAACTATATGAAAACAATGTAAGTTCAGCAGATGTGTTATGGGGAGAATTTTCACCTAAGTATCATCAAGCAATTAGAGAAGGTTTAACACAAGATTTAACAAATAACGTTGAACTTGCTAAAACTGGTGCTGTTGGTATGTATTACAATGTAAGAGTTTGCATTGAAAACTTACTACCAAAAAATGGAACAACTAAATATAACATTATTAGAACTGGTAAAGCTGTAGCATATGCAGAAGCTGTTGAAAAAACTGAGGCAGGTAGACTAGAAAGTCAATTTGCTGATTATGTAAGAGCATTATTAGTTGTAGGATGTAAAGTTGTAAAACCAAAAGAAATGTATGTACTTAAAGAAACAGTTGCAAATGGTTCAATTTAGTATAAGGGCTCATATGAGCCCTTTACTTATTTTATGGAGGCACTATGGAAGAAAACTTAAATAATGAAGAAGAAAAGAAATTAAAAGGTAAAAAACCGCAAGAAAAAATTGAAAGATTTTTAGTAAAACCTCGTTATGCACCTATATTTGGTGTAACTGTAACAAAAGACACCGACATAGACGATATTGAATGTAACGGAGAGATACATCAAACGATTAAGAATCTTGTATTAACAACAGAAATAAATAAGAAAATTAAAAATAATGAATATGAATTTGAAGAAGTCTCAAAAGTTACAATGAAACTTAAAGAAGGTACAAGATTAATATGGCAAGAAGGACAAGGATATATACTTCCAAGCGTAGATTTAACTACAAGAAAGGAAATTGTAGAAAATCTTAAATGCTTAGATGGAATAGAAGGATTAGAATAATTCTTCTAACATAGCAGAGTGGAGAAGAGGTCTATCTCACTTGGTTCATACCCAAGATATCGTTGGTTCGAATCCAACCTCTGCAACCATGCTGATACTAGATAGGCACAGAATCCAAATTTTTCGTTAGTTTCTCAAGTCAACATTCTAGTTAAGTTGACATTAATTAGTGCAAAGCAGTTAAACATAGAATCATAAATAGGTTTATAAAGCGTTCTCCATTTATGGATATATTCTATAATTTAACTGTTTTGCAGTGGATAAGGAGTGATGAAGATGAAAATCACACTAGGTGATGTTAAGAAAAAGATTTTCGAATTAATTGAAGAAATTGATACAGATGATACTCAAGATTATACAAACGACATTGACTATAAAGCCAAAATTAATATGTGTGTCAACACAATACTTAACGAGCTATTTTCAATCCGTAAAAAGCTAAATAAAGAGGTTATAGAGGTAGAAGAAAATCAAGAGTACATTCTAACAGATGAGATTAAAGATTTTTACTTACTAAATAAGATAACTGGTGTAGATTTTGAAATTCTTGATAACTATGTAACATTTAAAGAAAAAGGAACAGCTAATATTTATTATTATACATATCCAAAACAGATAACTGAAGAAACAACAAACGACTATAAGTTTGATTTGGATTATCCAGTAATTGATGCACTATGTTTTGGAGTTGCAGCAGATATATTGAAATCTGATGTTTCAAGTAACTACGGAACAATATATGCACAAAGATATGCAGAGCTAAAACAACAACTTGATCCTCGTTATGCTAAGACATCATACTCGCAGGAAGGAGGAATTGATATCTAATGGCAAGTGGAGATTTAATAACAAGAAACTACTTGAACTTTTTAGGAGTAGATTTTTCAGACTATAAACTAAGTTTATATAGAAGTCCAGATGCACTTAATATGTGGAAGAATTATAAGAAACTTGGAAAATGTTTAGAAACTAGGCCCGATATAGAATTGTTAAAACCAATGGACAACACTATATACGGGCTATTTTTTTATACCTATAGCACGGTAAAACACATGATAATTCATTCTGGAACATCACTATTTGATTACAATATGGAAACACAAGAGACAAAAACAATTAAAAGTTTGGGAATGAATCCAGCAAAATCACAATTCTTTATTTTTGACGATATTTTATACATTAAAGACGGATTAAATTATTTAGAATACAACGGAGTAACATGTAAAGAAGTAGAAGGATTTATACCAACTACGACAATTTCAAGGATGCCGAGTGGTGGAGGAACACCATATCAAGAAGTTAATATGCTAACAGGCTTCAGAAAGAATTCATTTTGTAGCGATGGTGCAGCAACAACATATGCACTTGATGTTGATACATATGAAGCAAATTCTGTTAGAGCATGGATTAACGGAGTGGAAACACAAAATTTCACGGAATCACCACAAACTGGAGAAGTAACATTCACAGAAGCTCCACCAACACCAGATACAGATGGAGAAGATAATGTAATTATTCAGTTTTCAAAAACTATATCTGGATATCGTAATAGAATTAATAAATGTACCCTACTTGCAGTATTTGACAATAGGGTATTTTTTAGTGGCAATAAAGATTATCCAAATACTTTATGGTATTCAGCACTTGAAAATCCAAGATATTGTTCAGACCTTGATTATGCAACAGAAGGTGCAAACGCAAACAATATTAAAGCATTAGTACCAGGTAACAATGCATTATGGGTATTTAAAGAGCCATCTCAAGCTAATACGACAGTATTCTATCATACACCATCAATTGATAGTGAACTAGGTAAGGTATATCCAAGCACACACAGTTCAATATCAAAAGGTTGTGTATCAAGTGCAATTAACTTTAATGATGACATTGTGATGTTTTCTGATGCAGGCCTTGAAGGAATATCAGGCGATATAACAACAGAGCAGGTATTAGGACATAGATCTAGTCTAATTGATTCTAAACTTTTGCAAGAGGAACAATATAAAAATCCAATACTGGTTGAATGGCAGGGATATTTACTTGTGTTTACAGGAAAGCATTGTTATTTAGCTGATTCAAGACAAAAGTTCCAAAACGTAACAAGCGTTGAATATGAGTGGTACTACTGGGAATTTGATAAAAACATAACAGCAGCAATTGTTGATGATGACGTTTTATATCTATGCATCGATAAGAAAATATACACATTAACAAAAACAAGTAATGTAACAATCGACTCATACTGGACAACTTGTATAGATGATTTAGAGCAACCAAATTACCAGAAAATAACAAATAAAAGAGGTTCACTAGCAGAACTACAAGGTGAAGTAACAATATCTGTAAGAACAGACAGCAACAATTGGGAAGAGATAGATACATATACAACAACAAATAAAAGATATGTGGTTCCACGAATAAAGAGAAAGAAGTGGAAAGACATTCAATATAAATTTGCATCAAATAAACCATTCAGTCTATATGGGTTCACAATACAAACCTATATAGGCTCTTTTGTTAAGAGATAGGAGGTAACAATGGCATACGAAGATGATGTTAAATGGGCAAGTGATTATGTAAGAAATTACAATCCAAATGAAACCGTTAATTATAATGATTCGAGACTAACTAACATTGAAGCTCAAAGAAGAGTAGAGCAAAACCAAGTCAATAATACATACGATAAAATGATTAACAGTTCAGATAGTTACTATAAAAATTTAATAGACACACAAAAAGAGTATCAAGATAAACAAATTGAAAATCAAAATGCTCAAACAGAGCAAACAATTAAAGAAATCAATCAACAAAAAGATAAGACTCAAAGAGATTATCAGAAGGAGCAAAGAGGAGCATATCAAGATTATAGAAATCAAACTAACGCATATGGCGTACAAGCAGAAATAAGGGCATCTCAAGGGCTTAATAATACAGGTTATGCAGAAAGTTCAAATGTATCAATGTACAATACCTGGCAAAACAGAGTTGCAACAGCAAGACAGTCTTTAAATGACACAATGACACAATACGACAATATGATTGCACAAGCAAGACTGACCAATAACGAGCAACTTGCTGAAATTGCCTTTAAGTTTGCACAGGCACAAGCACAATATGCACTTGAAGGATTCCAGTACAAGAATACATTAATTGAGAATAAACAAACAAGACTTAGCGAACTTGGACAGAGATACGATACGAAATATCAAAATATGCTTAACCAAATCAATACAGAGCTTGCTGCAAGAAGAGACATGTTTGGACAAGCTAATAATGTTATCGCTAACTACAATAGCTGGAAACAAAGTCAAGATCAATGGGAAAAACAAATGGCATATCAAAGAGAGCGTGATGCAATTGAAGATGCACGCTACAATGCTTCTAGATCATCAGGAGGAAGCTCTAGAAGAAGCTCATCTGGAGGAAATAGTGGCATAATTGCAAGTAATGGTTCATCAATAGGAAGTGCAGCAGTTAATGGCGCAGCTACCGCAGCTGGACTTATCAATAATGCATTCTCATTCTTAAAAGGATTAGGATAAAATAGGAGGTAGAAGATATGGCTAAAAAGAAAAATAATATATTAGCCAGCTTTGCAGATGGTTTAAAAAAAGTTTTAAATGAACAAGAGCAATCTAATACAAAACAACAATCAACAGTACAGCAAACAACTCAGTTACCAACACAAAGAATTCGAACTGCATGGCAACAGACTCAACAAGCTCAACAACAAAGAGCAACAGTTGCAAATAACATATTAAATAAAAATAATTCAATGAGAACTGCTTCAACTGCTGAAATACTACAGAATAGGAATAATCTACCAACAAAAGAAAATGTACAAGCAAATCTAATGGGAAATGCAATACAAAGAGCAGTTGATATAAGAAATAGTGTTCCAGAAGAAGAGCGAAAAAAAGAAGAAGAACAAATCAAAAAGCAAGAGCAGCAAAACAGTAATAATAACAATGACTATAGACCAGGCGGAACTTTTCAAAATGTTGTTAATCAATCATCTAAAGAAAAGCGAGAAGAATTCAAATCAAATGTACCGTTAAATGAGCAACTAAAAAATGAGAAAACCACTATGCCAAAAACATTTAACCAAAAAATTTTTAGTCAAGAAAATATTGAAGCAACACTAGATGATGTTACAGGTAGATTTCTTTCAACGATGGAAGATGTAACAAACGCAACTGAAAACCTATTGTTAGGTGGAGCAAAAGGCTTAAAAGATGCGGCGGATTTTACCGTACATTTAGCTAATTATCCATATGACAAAGCAAGACAGCTTGGTCTAAATATAGGTTCAAAAATAACTGGAAAAACATTCGAAGACGATGGCGATTATTCTCAAATTGGAATAATGAAAAAGACAATACCAGAAGATTCCTTTGCAAGACCACTTGTTAATAAACTATCAGAGACAAAAGATTCTATTACAGGTAAAATCAATGAAAAATCAAAAGATATAGATACTTATTTAGATACAAACATTGCTCAAAACATAGAAGAATCTAACGATCCTATTGGAAAGAAAATAACTGAAATTGCACCAAGTATTGGGCAACAACTACCTGCGGTTGCAATGGGACCTGTTGCAGGACCAGAATATTTCTTTTTCTCATCAGGTGGAAGTTATTACAAAGATGCATTAAGTAGAGGAATGAACAAAGATCAAGCAACTGTGTTTGGCACAATTATGGGAGAGGTTGAAAAGTACACAGAAGGCATTCAATTTGGCAAAGTTTTTAAAACAACAGCAAACCTTAAAGCTGGAGGTGCAATTAAGCAAGCCCTTAAAGAGTATGGATTAAATATTGCGGACAATTTTGTTCAAGAAGCAATAACGGAGCCAATAACGGAGCTCACAGCATTAACTATTGGCGGTGAAGATGCTGTTCAATGGGAAGGTCTAAAAGAAAAAAATCCCCAAGTCATGCTTAAAGCCATGATTAAAAGAATGTGGAATGCAGGTGTCGATGGTGCATTTTCTTCAATGATAATGGATGCTGGATTTGCTGGTGTAAGTTCGGCAAACAGATTAATTGATAAAATGGAAAATAATGAAAAAATATCAAAAGATGAGCTAGCTGAAACATTAAAAGACATTCAAGCAAGCGGTAAAGTTGATATTAATAAAACATTACAAGAAAGTTTTAACAAGGTAACAGAGCCATTAAGAAATGCATTATATTCTAAAGGAATTGATACGACATCAGCATTAGATAAAGCGAGAGCCATAGATGGAACATATAATACTAATTTAACATCAGAGATACAGAAGGCATTAAATGAAGGAAAATTAAATAAAAATACTTATTCAGAATTAAATAAACAGCTAGATCAGATAACGCAGCTTAAAAATTCAGAGGACCTATTAAACCATGCGAAAGAATTGGATGATACTTTAGAATTAAAAGACACAGAGCATAGTCTAACAAATGTTGTAGAGAAATTAACAAATGAAGCTAAATTAGATAATGAAACATATGGCAAGCTAAAGGATGTATTTACTAACATTGATAATAACATGCCATATGTAACAGAAACAAGCGACAATAAAAAAATAGACACTTTTAGAGATGACATGACTAAGTTTATGAACAACTCTGTTCAAAGCCATAATTTTGCAAAATCAGTTGAATCTATTATAGAGAAAACTGGATTAAATATAAGATTAAATAATCAGCTAGCAGATAATTTAAATGGTGCTATATATAATCAAAATGGAGAAACAATAATAGAAATTAACCCTAACTCTGAAAGTGCTGGAGAATTTGTTTTAATGCATGAATTAACACATGCAATAGGCAATCAAGATTTAAAACAAACTATATTAAATTATGCAAATAAGAACGAAGAATTTAAAACAGCATTAAAGGATTTAGAAGCTAGATATGGTCAAAATGATGTAACAGAAGAAGTAATGGCTGATATATCTGGACAATTATTAGGGAATGAAGAATTTATTAATAGTTTAGCACATGAACAACCAAGCAAGTTTAAGCAAATATATAATGCAGTTAAAAGTTGGGTAAAGAAATTTACTGGAACATATGGATATGAAGACTTTGTAAAAGATGTTGAAATGAAATGGAGAAAAGCATATGAACAAAACAAGAATAATATTACAGAAAATATAGACCAAAAAGTATTAAACAATAAAGTACCACTTGAAGAAATACCATTATTCTCAAAAAATAGCAATCTTAATCAAGATAATAAAATACAAGGGTTAGAATCTTATACTAGGGATGAAATAAAAGATATATCAAAACGTTATATACAAGAAAAATTAAACGAATACAACATAGATGCATCTGTCGAAGATTTAGATATTCATGGAAGCAGAAATAGGGGAACAGCAAGAGCAGATTCTGATTTAGATATTGTAGTTCAATATAATGGTGATATTAGAGAAGATGACTTATTCAATATATTAAATGAAAATCCATTAGAAATTGACGGAATAAAAGTAGATATTAATCCTATTCAAGAAAA
>AUXO015808607.1_pt1 | contig 11913 bp, 10 predicted proteins | sample 768731 | NCBI WGS metagenome assembly AUXO01 (sample SAMN02715735, study PRJNA202380) | gut metagenome | biome: sheep rumen | host: Ovis aries | place: New Zealand: Palmerston North | reverse complement strand
GGAAGAAATCAAACCGTTTGTTTGGAAGATCCCGCTTATCCTCGCTTATCGCAGATCTATCAAAAACAAGATGTTTCGATCTGTTATGCCGGTTTGGATGAACAAGGCCTATCCATGGAACAACTACAGAAGACAAAAGCCAATATTGTGCATATTTCGCCCAACCATCAATTTCCAACGGGTATCCGTATGCCCACACCTCGACGCTATGAAATCTTGGCCTGGGCCAATCAGCGATCCCATCGCTACATCATTGAAGATGATTATGATAGTGAATTCCGCCGTCATGGCAAACCATTGCCTACCTTATTCAGTATGGACGAAAGTGATCGCGTCATTTATATGAATACGTTTTCGCAATCCTTGAGTCCGACCATTCGCATCAGCTATATGGTCTTACCACTCTCTTTAGCCAAACGGTATTATCAAGAATTATCCTTTTATGCCTGTACGGTATCCAATTTTGAACAGTATACCCTTGCCGCTTTTTTAAACGAAGGCTATTTTGAAAAACACATCAATCGGATGCGCTTATATTATGGTCGTTTACGCAAACAAATCATGGCAACGATCAAACAATCATCGTTACCAGTCACCATTATTGAAAATGAATCCGGTTTGCACTTTCTCTTACAACTGAAAACCCATCTTTCCGATGCCCAGATCATAAAACGGATGCATGCAGCTTCCATTCAGATCCATGCGTTATCTTCGTATTATCGACATCCGCAAGATCGGCATACCTTTTTGGTCAACTATTCCCAATTGACCCCGGAAAAGATGCAGAAAGTGTGTGATGTATTTCGTTACATTATTTCTGAAAATAATTCTTGAAAATCATTGAAAATATGTTACGATATTTTCACAAAGAAACCGATGAGGCGGAGATCAAACGAAAAGATGTGCCAAAGCGAGTCTGGGAGGGTGCAAGCCAGATGGTAACAGTTTCGCAAATGGACCGCTGAGGGCATAGTCAAAAGCAATGCTGAGTATTCTATGACGTAGGATCGGCGTCAACGATCAAGGATCTGTTAGGATTCTAAAGTGTACAGGTGATTACTTGTAAAACAAGGTGGCACCGCGGGTCTTTTACTCGTCCTTGATAGTATTTTACTGTCGGACGAGTTTTTTTATTAGGAGGTAAAACCTATGTATCCTAGCTTTGCACAAATTCAATCGTATGCGAAAACCTATCGACGCGTACCCTTATGCACCGAAATGTTCGCAGACATGTATACCCCAGTCCAAGTGCTTCAGATCTTGCGAAACGTATCGAAGCACACCTATGTATTAGAAAGTGCAAGTCAAGATCAACAATGGGGTCGCTACTCTTTCTTAGGGTATGATCCCACCATGGAAATCACATGTACCGATGGAAACATGCATGTACGCTCCCTAGATGGAACGGTGAATGAGCAATTTCACACGGCACATCCCAAAAATGAACTAAGAAAGATCATGCAACGCTATACCAGTCCCAAAATGGAAGGCATTCCTCCATTTAGTGGTGGATTGGTTGGATATTTCAGTTATGACTATATCAAATACAGTGAACCCAAATTAAAACTTCATCATCACGATATGGACTTTAAAGATATGGACGTCATGTTGTTTGATTCTGTTATCTGTTTTGATCACTACAAACAAAAAATCATTTTGATGACCGGCGTCTTTACCGATGATCTAGAAGCTTCCTATCAAAAAGCCAAAGAAGAATTGGAAGCTATGAAAGCCCTATTGAAAAAAGGTGACAAAAAACAATTTGCACCCATTCATTTGGAAGAAGACATTCATGGCGAATGTACCGAACGTGAATTTGAAGACATGGTCAATACCGCTAAACATTATATTCATGAAGGCGATATCTTCCAGGTCGTACTTTCCAATCCGATGCGTGCCAAAGCAACCGGATCCTTGTTTGATACCTTCCGGGTCTTGCGAACATCCAATCCCAGTCCTTACATGTTCTATTTCTCCAGTGAAGATATGGAAATGGCAGGAGCTAGTCCAGAGACTCTGGCTAAATTAGAAAATGATACCTTATTTACTTTCCCATTGGCCGGAACGACCGTAAGAGGAAAGACACCTGCTGAAGATAAAGCTTTGGAACAAGCCTTATTATCCAATGAAAAAGAACGAGCCGAACACAATATGTTGGTAGATCTTGGTCGTAATGATATTGGCCGCATTGCCAAGGTAGGCAGTGTATCGGTTGATAAATACATGGCCATTGAACGATTCAGTCAAGTCATGCATATTGGCTCCACTGTAACCGGTACGATTCGTGAAGATCTGGATGCACTAGATGCGTTAGATTCTATCTTGCCAGCCGGAACATTATCCGGGGCACCAAAATTTAGAGCCTGTGAGATCATTGATGAATTGGAACATTCCAAACGAGGCATCTATGGAGGCGCCATTGGCTACATTGATTTTACCGGTAACTTAGATACATGCATCGCCATTCGTTTGGTGTATAAAAAAGATGATGAAATTTGTATTCGCTCAGGCGCTGGCATTGTTGCTGATAGTATTCCCAAAAAGGAATATCAAGAATGTCAAAATAAAGCGAAAGCTGTTGTCCAAGCGATTCAACAAGCACAGGAGGGATTTGAATGATTTTATTGATCGATAATTATGATAGTTTTTCCTACAATGTGTATCAATGGATCGGAACAGAATATCCCGATATCCACGTGGCCCGAAATGATGAAATCACAATCGAAGAAGTCAGAGACTTACATCCCGATGCCATTGTGTTATCACCAGGTCCGAAACGACCCGAAGATGCCGGTATCTGTATCGATTTGATTCGAATCTTTTATAAAGAGATTCCCATTCTTGGAATTTGTTTAGGACATCAATCGATTGCCCAAGCCTTTGGCGCAACTATTACCTATGCCAAACAACTCATGCATGGGAAACAAGATACCATTCATGTGATCAAAACCGATCCCATCTTTGGTGGCTTGACCGATTTTCCAGCGGCTCGATATCACAGCTTATCCATACAAGAAGATACCTTACCGAAAGAATTGGAAGTCTTAGCGAAAAGTGATGACGATGAGATCATGGCTATTAAACACACCAAATATCCCGTTTACGGATTTCAATTTCATCCCGAAAGTGTTATGACACCGGATGGACCGATATTTATCAAACAGTTTATTTCAATGATGGGAGGACAAACAAAATGATCAAAGAAGCGATTGAAAAAATTGTACGAAAAGAAGATTTAACCTATGACGAAGCCTATACCGTTATGAATGAGATCATGTCAGGGGAAACATCACAAGTTCAAAATGCGGCTTTCTTAGCAGCTTTATCGACTAAAAGTGCTCATATGGAAACGATTGATGAGATTAGTGGTTGTGCCCAAGCGATGCGTGAAAAAGCCATTCCATTCGATCGTGGCGATATGGATGTGATGGATATTGTCGGAACTGGTGGAGATGGGGCACATAGTTTTAATGTATCCACGACAGCTGCCCTGGTCTTAGCTAGTGGTGGTGTCAAAGTTGCCAAACACGGCAATCGAGCAGCGAGTTCCTTATCCGGTACAGCCGATTGTCTAGAAGCATTGGGTGTCAATATCAATCAAGATCCAGAAAAAGCCAAAGAATTATTAGAAAAAGTAGGTATGTGTTTCTTCTTTGCACAAAAATATCATACCTCTATGAAATATGTCGGTGCGATTCGTAAAGAATTAGGCTTTCGTACCGTATTCAATATCTTAGGTCCATTGACCAATCCAAGCAAACCAAACTATTTCTTATTGGGTGTATACGATCAATATTTAGTTGAACCCGTTGCGAAAGTCTTGACCAAGTTAGGCGTTGAACGCGGCTTTGTCGTTTATGGTATGGATAAATTGGATGAAATCAGTATTTCCGCACCGACTTTGGTTTGTGAAATTCGCGATGGCTTCTATCGTACGAGTACGATCACACCGGAACAATTTGGTTTCCAACGCGCTTCCAAAGAAGATATCGTCGGTGGTACACCAGTTGAAAATGCGCAATTGACCAAGGATATCCTAGCAAATAAGATTCAAGGACCAAGACGTGATATCGTTTGTATGAATGCTGGTCTTGGTTTCTATATCTATGGAAAAGCCGCTTCCATGGAAGAGGGCGTTAAATTGGCGGATCAAATCATTACCGAGAAGAAAGGATTGGAAACATTAGAGAAATTGATTGAGGTTTCCAATGCCTGATATCTTAGAAACAATTGCTGCAGCGACAAGAAAACGAGTCGAAAAAGAAAAAGCCGAAGTTTCCCTTGATCAAGTTAAAGCCCAGGCCGAAGCCATGCCGATGGGAAATCATTCCTTTTATCAAGCCTTAGCCAAACCGGACATATCCTTTATTTGTGAGTGTAAACAAGCTTCTCCATCCAAAGGACAAATTGTGGATGTCTTTCCCTATGTAGACATTGCGAAAGACTATGAACAAGCCGGCGCCGATGCGATCTCGGTCTTGACCGAACCCCAATGGTTTAAAGGAAAATTAGATTATCTACAAGAAATCAGTTCGACTGTTTCTATTCCTTGTTTACGAAAAGATTTTACGATTGATCCGTATATGATTTATCAAGCCAAGATGTATGGGGCGAGTGCTGTTTTATTGATTGTATCCATTTTGGATCCGGATGAAATCAAAGCGTATTTCGAATTGGCAGAATCCTTAGGCATGGATGCATTGGTAGAATGTCATGATGAAAAGGAAGTAGAAATTGCGAAAGCGGTAGGAGCCAAGATCATTGGCGTCAACAACCGGAATTTACGCAACTTTTCCGTGGATTCGACCAATTGTTTACGATTGCGCCAACAAGTTGGCACCGATTGTTTATTTGTCGCTGAAAGCGGCGTCAAAAATCATGTGGATATTCAAAAATTAGAAGATGCCCAAGTCAATGCGGTATTGATTGGGGAAACCATGATGAAAGCACCCGATAAAAAAGCGATGTTGGAAAGGTTAAAGTATGGCCAAAATTAAAATATGTGGGTTACGTCGAGTCGAAGATATTGAAATGGTCAATACCTATAAGCCGGATTATGGTGGCTTTATCATTGACTTTCCCAAAAGCTTTCGTTCATTGGATATAGAAGAAGTAGAGAAACTCACCAAACAATTGGATCCAGATATCATTTCCGTTGGCGTGTTTGTGAATGAAGACAACGAAGTCATTCGTGATTTATTGACACGAAAAGTCATTCAAATGGCCCAGTTACATGGTCAGGAAACGGAAGCGGATATTCAATATCTCAAATCCTTTGGTCCCATCATCAAAGCCTTTGAGATCCATAATGAAGAGGATCTAGAAAAAGCCGCGCAAAGCAGTGCTGATTATGTATTATTAGATAGTGGCAAGGGAAGTGGCCAAACCTTTAATTGGCAAATGATCCAAGCCATGGATCGTGCCTTTTTTCTAGCCGGTGGATTGGATGAAACCAATATTGAACAAGCCATTCAAACGGTCCACCCTTATGCCATCGATATATCGAGTGGGGTAGAAACCAATCGAGTCAAAGATGCCAATAAAATACGAATGTGTGTACAGAAAGGAAGAAAACTATGAGTAAAGGACGATTTGGAATTCATGGAGGACAATATATTCCGGAAACCCTCATGAATGCCGTTATTGAATTAGAAGAAGCCTACAATAAATATAAAGATGATCCAGAATTCAATCAAGAACTGGAAACCTTGTTGAATGAATATGCCGGACGACCTTCGCGTTTGTATTATGCGAAACATATGACTGAAGATCTCGGTGGTGCCAAAGTGTATTTGAAACGAGAAGATCTCAATCATACCGGTGCCCATAAGATCAACAATTGTTTAGGTCAGTGTTTGTTGGCAAAGAAAATGGGAAAGACCCGTGTCATTGCCGAAACCGGTGCTGGTCAACATGGTGTCGCAACTGCAACCGTTGCTGCTTTGATGGGCATGGAATGTGAAATCTTTATGGGTGAAAAAGATACCGAACGACAGGCATTGAATGTCTATCGTATGGAATTATTGGGTGCCAAAGTCCATCCTGTTAAATCTGGAACCGGAACGTTAAAGGATGCCGTTAATGAAACTTTCCGTGATTGGACTTCACGCATTGATGATACGCATTATGTATTGGGTTCGGTCATGGGACCTCATCCATTCCCAACAATCGTGCGTGATTTTCAAGCGGTTATCTCCAAAGAAATCAAAGCACAGATGTTAGAAAAAGAAGGACGCTTACCAGATGCTGTCATTGCGTGTGTCGGTGGTGGATCCAATGCGATTGGTTCTTTCTATCATTTCATTGATGATCCACAAGTCCAATTGATTGGTTGTGAAGCAGCGGGTCGTGGTATCCATACCAAAGATACAGCAGCTACCATCGCAACCGGAAGTTTAGGTATTTTCCACGGTATGAAATCCTATTTCTGCCAAGATAAGTATGGTCAGATTGCCCCGGTTTATTCCATCAGTGCTGGTCTGGATTATCCAGGTATTGGTCCGGAACATGCGATGCTGCACGATATGGGTCGTGCTCAATATGTGCCGATCACCGATGATGAAGCGGTTGATGCGTTTGAATATTTATCACGTACCGAAGGTATCATTCCAGCTATTGAGAGTGCACATGCCGTAGCGTATGCCAAAAAAATTGTACCTACGATGACAAAAGATAAGATCGTTGTCATTACGATTTCAGGTCGTGGCGATAAAGACGTAGCAGCGATGGCACGTTATCGCGGAAAGGAGATTTATGAATAAAAATATAGAAAGAGCCTTTGATCATGGCAAAGCCTTTGTTGCTTTCGTGACTTGTGGCGATCCCGATTTAGATACAACGAAAAAAATCATTCTGGCCTTGGAAAGAGCTGGGTGTGATTTGATTGAATTGGGGATTCCATTCTCCGATCCAACGGCAGAAGGTCCAGTCATTCAGGAAGCCAATGAAAGAGCGTTATCCAATGGATGTACGACCGATGATGTTTTTGAAATGATTAAGGAAGTACGTAAAGAAACGTCCATTCCGATGGTTTTCATGACCTATGCCAATGTCGTATTCCATTATGGTACTGAAAAATTCTGTCAAAAGATGGTGGATACCGATATGAGTGGAATGATCTTACCCGATGTACCTTATGAAGAAAAAGATGAATTTGAAACAATCTGTCATCAATATGGATTGGATTTTATCCGCATGATTGCACCAACCAGTCATGATCGTATCAAGATGATTGCCAATGATGCCCAAGGCTTCTTGTATTGTGTATCGAGTTTAGGCGTAACGGGAACGCGTAGTAAGATCACGACCAATGTCAATGAAATGGTCGATATCGTGCGTAGTGTGAGTGATATTCCTTGTGGTATTGGATTTGGAATTTCTACACCGGAACAAGCCAAAAAGATGACCGAAAAAGCGGATGCAGCCATTGTGGGTTCCGCTATCATCAAGATCATTGCGAAATATGGTAAAGAAGCACCGGATCATGTGGAAGCCTATGTGCGTTCGATGGTTGAAGCTATAAGGTAGAGAAGAAATTCTCTACCTTTTATTTTGCATCCTTTTTTTGATGCGTCGTTTTCCAAACTTCACAGTCGGAAAGAAAAATGAGAAGATGGGAAGCAATAAATAGAAGACCATGGCTTGTTTCGGAAAACGAGTGGCAAGGATGATCAAGACAATATTGATCAAAAGAATAAAGCGCATACGAATGAGAAACAAGCGATGAAATAATTCCATGTATTCACCAAATCGTTTTCGATGGGCGACATAAAATAAGAAGAGTTCCAGTAAAGAAATCACTAAATATAGACAGCCATAAAAGATGACAGATTGTTCGGATATCGAATACATGATCCATTTTGTGGTGACAGGAATCAAAGCTAAGAAAGCCAATAAGATAAAATCAGTAACTACGATTCCATGATCAGCATCTGTAAATGTTAAAAAGGTTTGGTGAATGTCGTACCAAAAATCGGCGACCACAAAAAAGCTGATAAAAAATAATAGAATGCTGCGAATAAACATCGACATCGAAACATTAGCACTGGGATAGGGAAGTTCCAAGGCCATGATGGTGATATATATCGCAATGACACCATCATTGAATGTTTCAAGATGGGATTTGGTTTTTTTCGATAAAGTGGCACGGACTTCTTCGTAATATTCTCGCATCGATGGTTGATTATTTGCCATGATGAATACCTCTCTTTGTTTTCATCCTAAACAGGATAGATGGGAAAGTCAATCATGCACGATAAAGAGGATAATAGTATATGACTTTTTAAAAGTTAAGAAAACAAAACACGATTCAGAACGTTTCCGCACCCCCCCTATCTTTCTAATACCTGAAGGCATATAATATAGATAATACATAACAAAGAAAGAGGGAGAGTATATGATTCATAAGCAGATGTTAAAAGTTTTTGCTGTGCCTGTTTCTGCTGCATTTATCATGGGAATCGGGCATCAAGTTGTTTTAGCCGATGAAACAGAACAACCTATCGATGCTACAGAAACGGTAGATACGACTACAGAATAATCCACGACAATGGATCAATCGCCAATTCAACAACAAGATGTCAATGCGAGCGCAACCGTTGCTCCACAATAAACATCCAATGTATGGATTGGACAACAGGGGTATGCCAGTTTAGAAGAAGCGGTCAAAAATTCAAATGATGGGGATACGATTACTTTAGGGGAAGGTCGTTTCACTTTGTATAATTCGCCTAATATTCAGTCATACACCAAAGGTAAATCGTTGACATTTATTGGTCAAGGTATCGATAAAACGTATTGGGGCATTGGAGCGACTGTTCCGGATCCAAGTAAATTTGGAACTGAATATAATGGGGACTATAGTTTTGATGGAGCCAAAACGGTTACTTTCAAAGATATGACGTTACAATCGAAAGCGAAAATCGATTATCTTGGCTTTATTCGTATTGATGATACGATCGTTGAAGATTGTAAGATCAATGGAAAAACGTTCTATTGGGGATACAAAACAGCAACATTCAAGAATACGACCTTTGATGATACAGATACGGATTATGCCATTTGGACATATAGTTCACCAATTATGACCTTTGATGGTTGTACGTTCCATGGTGCAGGTAAGTATATCAATGTATACACGGACTATAGTACTGGTAAAGAAAATCGTACGGTCAATATCAATAATTGTACGTTCATCACGCAAAAACATAATAAAAGTGCTTTGAATATCAATGATAGTAATATGGGAAACTATAAGTATTATGTTAACTTTACTGGCCATAACGTGACCGAAGGAATCCAACCACACACATTGACATGTTCACGTTTATTTGGTTTCTCCAATAATAAAAATAATAGTGGACGTTTGGTCGTAAAAATGGATGGTGTATCTATTTGGCAAGATGCAAAAATGGTCAGTCATTCCATTGATACAGCTAATGATAAATATACAGATGGCTACAAAGACGATGCGTTTGATTATACATATGGAGAATGGGTCAAACAAGAAGATGGCTCTTTCAAACGCCATGTTAAACGAGTTTGCCAATACTGTGGTTATGTAGAAGAATATGATGAAATAAAGGCAGCTCCAGTAAAACCAACAGAAGATTCAAAATCACAAGAAACACCTGCTTCTAAGACACCTACAACTGTAAATACAATGTCTAAAGTAACGCCAAACAAAGTAAATGCAGTAAAAGCGACAACAAATGACGTGGATACGAGTGTTCAAACGAATATTGGTTTGTCAATTTTGGGTGTATTTGCAGGTATTGCAGGTATATTGGGATATCGTAAAAAGAACAAATAAATCAAAATGCCCCACCTTTTTAGGTGGGGCTAAATACGTTTATAGAGTACGCGTAATAATTCGGGTTGTGTTTTGCATTGAGTGATCTTTTTGATCAAATCATCATCTTTGACGATGGTCATGATCTCATCATAGATCCGAATCAGCAATTTATCGTTTTCTTCAACATTCTTTGGTAGACCCAATAGAATGATGATTTGAACATCATCCACAGGATGCGAGAAAATTCCAAACGCAATGACCAATTCATTACTGATTGTTTGAATGGTATGAGGTAAGGCCAGCAGATGACCAAAGATCATCGTTCCTTTTTTCTCACGATCATGCATGCGTTCTTTAAAGCCTGCATCGACGGATCCTTCATCAATCAAACAATCCATCATGAAATCACAAGCCGATGTATAGGTATCATAATCACTCAAGTCAAAGAAGTTTTCTTCTTTTAATAAATTGGCTAATACATACCAGTTATCGTCCATGCTCGTATTGCTGGGTTGCCAATATTCAGCTTTCTTTAAGCGTGAACGTAATTCATCTTCATCAAAGATTTCACGAATATAGATGACGGGTCGATTGAGATCAAAATCAATCGGTACCGTAGATAAGACGACATCATAAGCATTCAATTTATCGGGTGTGATCTCATTGGGCGTAAATGTATCCACACGTGTATCACTATCGACAACATGTTGCAATTGAACCATGATCAAACGACTCGTAACAATACCCGAACCACAAACCAAGGCCATATGTTCATTGCGATGATGCAAGTTATTGACTTCGATAAACACCCCAAAGTAAGTCGCTAAGAAACCAATTTCACTTTGCGGAATCTTAACATCAAATTTCTTGGATACGACATTGGCGGCAATGGTTGCCATTTCAAACGCAATGGGGTATTTTTTCTGAATTTCTTCAATCAGTGGATTTTCCACTTTGATACCATAGCGCAAGCGATTGATCATAAACATCAAATGATACATAAATTCTTCGGTGAATTCATAGGTATCAATTTGAATATCCAATTGATCATTAATGGCTTTTGTGATTTCCTCAGTCAATGGTGTGATCTTGTCATCCAATTTGATGTTGTAGAGTTCCTCTGCATTGGTTGGTGTTCGCATACCAATGATTGGCATCAACATATAGATCTTTTCTTCAATCGGAAAGTCCACTTGCAGCAAATGCCCTACTTGATCGACCACGGTATTCACAAAGCCGAAGCCATCACGAGCTGCCAAAGCATAATAATACGTAGGTAAATGACCAATAAAATGTCCTTTTAGAAAACGGTCCATCATCAAGATAAAATATTTCTTAAATTGTTGCTGAACGCGATCCGAAAAAGGATGACGAGTAAAATTGCTTTGGATAGTATCCAATATTTCTAGATCAATGGGATAATCATTAAATAAAGCATCGTAACAGTTTTCAATCACATATCGACGAATATTGATTTCACTCCCTTGCAGGATCAATCCCTGACTGGTCTTGCCAATGATTGATAAATTATAAGGTTCAATCGTTTTCCGTAATTTTTTTAGGTCTTTGATCAATGTGGTACGGCCCACATTCATTTCATAGGCAAGATCATCGGTCAATACCGGTGAAAAAGAAAACATCAATTTACCAAAAATATAGTCCATTCGACGCGATGGTGAATTCATCAGATCATCGGTCGCAATAATATGACTATAGGCGGTTTGGAAGGAATCCACATCAAAGATGCGCAAGCTACAAATGCCCTGATCGGTTTCGATGATGCCACTATCTCCTAAGGTTTCATTGATAGTCTTGATGTCATTGCGAATCGTACGATCCGATACACTCAGTTTTTGCGCTAATAAATCAATAGAAAGGCTTGTACCACCACGCATTAAAGATAAGATATCCGCTTGTCGGTTATCGCCAAATAAACTCTTCATACAAGTCCCCCATTCTCTCCTATATTATAATCATAAATCCAAGAGGAGTTGTTAAATTATGATTTTTCATTTCAAATGCAAAAAGGTGTATTAATGAATTTCGGGATTCTGGAAAAGAGGTGGACTATTTTCTTTCTTTTGCCTTGAAAATGAACGCATTAAATGAAAGGGGTTTCT
>AUXO014579753.1_pt1 | contig 11914 bp, 8 predicted proteins | sample 768731 | NCBI WGS metagenome assembly AUXO01 (sample SAMN02715735, study PRJNA202380) | gut metagenome | biome: sheep rumen | host: Ovis aries | place: New Zealand: Palmerston North | reverse complement strand
TATTCATCTTCCGCTTTCTTTCTGGCGGGAGCTTTTTTATTCTTGGCGAGCTTTTCCTGCACACGGTCAAACAAATCATTCGGCATAATCGCCGGAATCACATCGGGCGTTACAATTTCTTGAAACTTATACTCGCCGATATATCGTCTGTTGTGAAGCATGCGATTCAGGCTATTGATGGAAATCACACCGTTTCTTTTGGTGCGCAGACCTTTCAATTTGAGAAAGTCCACAATCTCCTTCATCGTCATGCCCTCGTCGTATTTTTGAAACGCTTCGAAGACAATCGGCGCGGTGAGAGGGTCAATTTGAAAGAATTTATCTTCGTCAATGATGTAACCGATTGGCAGCGTACCGCCGTTGTATTTGCCTTTGAGCGCGTTCTCCGTCATACCGCGCGTAACCTTTTCCGCAAGCTCGGCGGAGTAATATTTGTTGTAGCTGTCAATCATCGACTCAACGATAATACCAACAGAGGAATTCATAATTGGTTCTGTGACGGAAACAAGCTTAATATTGTTCCGCTGAAGTAGTTGCTTGTACAGAAGTGAGTCCAGACGGTTTCGGGCAAAGCGGTCATACTTCCAGACCAGCACCACATCAAACATCTTCTTTTTGCTGTCAGAAATCATGTGCTGAAATTCGGGACGGTTGTCCGTCTTAGCAGAAAATGCGCGGTCAATATAGGTGTTCAGAATCGTAATATTGTTTTTCTCGGCAAACGCCATACACTCGCGCAGCTGACCTTCAATGCTCTCCTCGCGCTGGTTATCACTGGAATAACGAGCATAAATCACTCCGTTCATAAAACCAGCTTCGTCCGCATTGTAGCGCGAATGAGAGAAAAAGTCAACATATTTATCAAACGCTTGCTTGATAACCATAGGATTTTCGAAATATAATCTTGTTTGTTATACAATGACAATATAAGGGTTCTCAGGTGCTTTTAAGGCTTGAAGGTATTTCAACACCATGGTTCTGTTTGTTCCAACACATCCTGCGGTTGGATTATCACTAACATGAAAGAATATTGCAGAACCGGCGTTGTAAACTGCTTCCATATTGTAATCTATAACAAAGCCATATTCATATTTTTCAAGATAATCAATCATATGTTCCGCTGAATTCCAATCTTTATTTGCTGTTCCTTCAATTCGCTGGTTGTAGTAGGTTGAATCAGGGTCATCAATCCAATATGTATCATTTGTAATTTGAAACGTTGGAAGTCCAGTAGCAGGAGGATTGTTGATAAAGAACGCCTCTCCTATCGAAAAATCCCCTTTGGAGTAGCGTAGTTCCCCTCGTGCATATTTTCTGTTATACCATTAGCGCCTACAAATCCGCTACAAGATAAATCCGAATCGTAAGTCCATATATTGTCGGAGAATCGATAAAAATTTATTTGAGCAGCAGAACCAGTTGACTCAACTGTAATCATTTGACGACATCCTGTTTCAAATACTTGATCTACTGTTTTTCCACAGATAGAAAGCAACCTGACAAAATCCTCCGGAGCTTTTATCGTCTTATCAAGCTTTTCTTTTGTTCCGTTTGAAACATTCTCGGATGCTTGAGACGAAAGCACGTTTTCATTATTAAAAGTTTGGTTTTGTGTTGTAGTTTCATAAAACGTGGCAACGACCGACTCAGGCTCATTTGTAATGGATTCAGATTTATACTTAGGAGTGTCGTTGCTCAAAACGATAAAAAGCATTGTTGCCGATATAATTACAACAATTAAAATGATTATAACAAACAAAACTTTCCTTTTTGCATGCTTTACTCCGCAACTAACTCTATCATAGGTTTTTTATTAGGATCAAGCTTAGAAAGGAGATCTTTCATATTTTCCGATGATATATCAACATCCCCATATGTTGCAGATAATGATCCGTTTTGTCCGCGTAAACCTATTGCCGATCCTTTTCCTTTCGTTACTCCGTTTGATGAAAAGCCGTTTCCGTTATGCTCTATATAGATTGTTGCATAAGTAGCACCGTTAACTAAGCTTTTTCCGATGTTATCATAATGAGTCCCTGACGGAACATCTCCGATTTCCATAATTTGATTATAATATGACGAATCGGTATCATCTACAACACATGTACTGCCTGTTACGTGGTGTACAGTAAGATTTGTGCGGACATCTTCAGCTGATAATACTACTCCTAGTTTAAAGATTCCTTTGGGAGAAGTTGAACTTCCTTCACGGGTTTCACCAATACCGTTAGAACCTACAGTGGCAGAATAACTTGATATTTTTTCCCAATCTCCGTTTTTCCATTCATAAAGAACGGCGGTTGCGTTTGATGAACCTGAATCCGCAGTTACCCTTAGTTTTTGCTGATAATCATATGGACATTTATCCGGGCCTTTGGAAACAACAATAGTGATAGTATCTCCCTGTTTTATCTCTGCTCCTTTGGTAACGCTCTGTGAAATAATAACTCCGTTGGCGACATTGTTATTAAACACATAATTCACTTTGACTTTAACGCCTAAAGAATTCAGTTGTGATTCACAGGATATATAATTCTTATTTACGAAATCAGGCATAGCAGCTATAGTCGCAGAAGTTGAAACTGATTCTGATTTATCAGCGTCAGATAATGCACCTGAATTGTTTGAAGCATCAATCTCAGAGGAAACGGCTCCTTTATCATCACGATTTTCTCTTCCGTTAGATGTGTTACCCAGAATTAAAAAAGCAAAGCAAACTCCTATAGCAAGTATTACCACTATAATGCTAATTACCAGTATAGCAATACCTTTTTTGGATTTTTTGTTATTTTGAATCCCAGAGTCAAAATTTGATATGTAGCCGTCATTATAACCGGTTTTCCCATATATTGGTGTTTCAAGCTGAGCACCGCATATTTTGCAGAACTTCATTCCGTCTTTATTTTTTGTTCCACAAGAGGGGCATTTCATTTAAATCAGTCCTTTTTAAACATCTAATATTATTTATTGCTAATCTGGCACAGAATCACTCAATGTTCAAAAATGCAACTATCATCTATCTATGAGCGACTTCTCCGGCAATACTTTGCCACAATATTCGCAGCATTTCATTCCTAATTTATTAATTGATCCACAATAAGGGCATATAATATTAGTAAGTACTGAACCGGGTCCACAATAACTGCAAAATTTTACTTCAGCTTTGCGTTTTGCTCCGCAATATTGACAAAATAATATTTTATTCTTTTTTTGCGTGAAAAAAACTTTATATTAATCAGCCCTTTCTTAATACATCTATATTGCTTTTATTCTGGTAATGAGTCACGATATGCTCCCATTACTTTCATATTTTCAAACTCATATTTATTCATTCTTTTTTCAATAACAAACATATCTGTTGTATCCGGATTATACCAGTTCATAGACTCAAAGTAGCCTTTTTCTTTGCCTTTTGTAAAACGAAAACCAAGCTTTGCGTATACTTCATTAATTGCTAACTGTATTTCGTCGCGGTTCATCCACGAAATATCGCTGCGTGAAATATAACGCGAAGAAACATTTAACCCGTATTTATCCTTTGTATCATTACCGTATGTTATGTTTGAAGAAGATTCATTTGTCTTTGAATCACTTGAATTATTCGATGAAACATTGGGCTTAGAACCTCTGGAGATTTTTAAGTTCACAGTATCCCCGGCAGTAACCTTACTGTCTTCTGCCGGAGATTGTGAAATTACATAATCTTCGGGAACACTATCGCTGTAATCAAATTCAGCCTTATATTTTAAACCCAGACTAATGATTTTATCATAGGCATCATTTGATTTTACTCCTGTTACATTAGGAGCTTTTATTTCAGCTTGTGTTGTTGCTTGTGTAGTACCTTCTACAGTAGTTTCTTCAGTAGTAGAATTGATTTTAGTTGTATCAACAACCGAGTTAGATGCTTTTGTTTCTTTAGAATCATCCTCGTTCTGATTTGAAAATTGATTGATAAGCAAAAATGCAACCATTCCTATAATCACTAATGAAACTACGACGATTGCAACTATCAGCCATTTGGGTGACTTTTTCTTTGATGATTGCAAAACATCATATTCAAAGTTATTATTTTTATCCGGCAAAGCTTTTCCGCATATCTTACAATATTTCATTCCGGCTTCATTATTTGTTCCACAAGATGGGCATTTCATTTAAATCAAGCCTTTCTTAATATTTTAAAAGTGAATTAGAACTGGAACTACTTGTTATGCCGTTTGTAGAACCTGTATAAATTAGCCATTTGCCTTTTTCTTTTAAGATATACATTTCTTCTACCGAAAGAGTCTTTGAACTGCGTGAACCTGTGATTATAGGTTTAACATTTACACATACGATTTCGTTAATATCACCGGTATCATATTTATAGTTATCTTCAAGCATTGTAAGGAAATTTTGGTATTTTCTATCAGATAGTTTATATGAATCTACTATTTCATACGAAACCTTAGGGTCATGCCCAACCTGTGATTCATAACTATCCAACATATTTGAAATCATATTTGAAAACGTTTTATCATAATCCACAGACGTATTTAATGACATTCCTGCTTCACTGACAACAGATAATGCTTTATCAACGTTATATTCATTAATGGCTTGAAAGTATGTATCAATTGTTCTTTCATAACCCGTCATATAAGAAATGATATTAATCGAAATAATTCCGATTATAATAACTACTACTCCTATAGCGCTTAATATTGCTATCTTTTTAATTTTCTTTTTTGTTTGCGGTGACATTCCTGAAGACGGTACTTCATTGCTTTCATAAGGAGTTCCGCACTTTCCGCATACGCGCGCGTCGTCCTCTAATTGCATTCCGCAGTTTCCACAAAATTTAGCCATTGTAATCTCTCCTTGATTTCTTTATTTTTGTTTTTTGGACTTTCTTATAAATTATAAGAATTATTATCAGCAGAACAAGAACGCCTAATAAAATTAGAATCAAATTAATAATGAATGAATTATCAACTATTTCACCACGCGAGTTTGCTCTTGCTTCGTATGTTAAATCATATTTTCCGTCGCCATCTTCATCAACATTTAGTACTGTTTTATCAGACACTTTGGCAACGGTATCTATTTGTGTTTTCCGTGTAATCTTTACATTATTGAATTTACGGAAATCAGAATATTCTCCGTTTTCATCCATAAATCCAATACTGTAATTCATTCTTCCTTTTCCGGTTCCTTCAATTTTTATGTCATAATCCTCGCCCTCTTTCAGTCGAAGAATCTTGACTTTATCATCACTTTCATCAGATTGATTGGTAGAAGTATTTGAATTATAGCTTTCAATAGCCTGCGTATCGGCATCTTCAAAAGTCAAAGATCCAAATGATGTTCTCGTACTCAATGCGTTTTCAGCCGAATTAAGTGTTTCTCCGTTATATGAAACAGAAATATCAACAGGACAAGCTATCCTTACATAAATATACTTCTGACCGTTGATTTGATCAGCGATGTCTCCGAAGAAATAAACCAAACTATCGGCATCCGATACTTCGTAATGACAGCCGTCGCTTGCTATTTTCTCCATTAAATACTGAGCGTTTGTTTTGTCGCTTATACTTTCAAAAAAGCCTAAAGTATAGATGTATGTATCTTTATCTTTCAGCTCATTTGCATATGCAATTAGTTCATCACCCACCTTACCGTTGTTGGGCTCGCCGTCGCTCATTAAAACAATTATTTTTTTGTTTGCGGAACTGCTTGACAACATCGACTCTGCTGTAGACAATCCGTCCTCTATATTTGTTGCCCCTCCGCTGTCTATATTATTTATCGCGCCTATTAATGCGTTTTCATCTGTACTGAACGGACTGACAATTTCCGCCTTACCATCATATTTCACGATTCCGATATTAGCACCCTGTCCCAAGACAGTGTTAACAAACTTTATCGCCGCTTTTTTTGTTTCTTCTAATGGCTTGCCATCCATACTGCCAGATGAGTCGAGAACAAGAACAACATCGCGTTCGGCAATATTTGTTTTTGATGGGGTATCATTGGGTATGGTTTCCGTATTGTTTTTCGATGAACTTTTCTCGAACCCGGTTGAAAACTTTAGCAAATTATATTTGCCATTATCGCTGACAACAATAGTCTTTTTTTGCTCTCTGTTACTATCTGCGTTGTCAATAACTTTAATTGTGTATTTGCCGACATTCAGTTTTAGAGATTGTTTATCAGCAGAATTAACATTAATTGTTTGCGTGTAATCTTCGGTAAACCATCCCCAATGAAACAGTCCCGTGTATTTCTTTCCGGTAATTCTTATTGTATAATCATCATATGGCTTTCCATCTTTATCCAGCACAATTAGATTAGAATCTGTATTATAAGAATCGCTTTCTTCATCAACCCAGCTTACTATACCTACTTCATCAAAAGCTGCTGAGATACACTGTTTCTTTTCGCTAGAAAAGCCTAAATTAATAGCAGCAGATTCAATGTTATATCTTAATACTTGAAAATTTGCATTAGAAGGCATTGTCAGCAAGGATCTGTACCAAACTCGCTCAAGATCACTCATTGACAAGTTAGAGTACTTGCCATTCACGCCGTTATACATTAAATAAGCTGCATAAGTAGCTATAGTAGCTCCTACATGCTCATCAGCTTTTTTGTTAAAATTCTTATAGTGGTAAACCTGTTTATTTGATGTATCATTACCTTTAATTGCTGTTCTAACCGAATTTTTCCAATCCGGATCTTTTCCGGTTGCTCTGGCTTCAATAAAAAAACCGAAAATATCAGCAATAGCTTCATTTATTACTTTTGGAGTATTATCTTCTTCCGATGATGTTAGGTCACATGTATAATCAACCACTCCGTGAGTCATTTCGTGACCAACAACATCTAATTCGCATGAGTAGCTGTTCTTTTCATTGGTTTTATTTTTATCTGAAAAACATTTTGGGAAACTAATTATGTCATTGTAGCCTTCACCTAATTCCTTTTTCCCTACATAAAACGCATTGTTATAATAGTCCTCGTCTTTGTTATCATCACTTTTTACCCCGGCTGTTTGAACATAGATTTTTAACGACGAGCCGTTACCATCAATTGAGTTTCTGCTGAACTGACTCTGATAATAGTTATATACTTTTTCCAAGTTCGCCATTGCATCAACAGCACTTTTATCGGTTTTTGAACCTTTTTCCCAGCTGATTAAATTAGCGTTTTCATCTGTCAAATAATAGTCATACATATGTCCGTTTTTGGGGGAATATGTCGTATATGTTGTGTTTCCGCTGGGGTTAAAAATCATTTTATATGTTGAATTATCATTCTCTGCAATGAACGTCTGATTGCCGTCTTGACCTTCCGCTGTTACTTCTTCCTGAACATTGTTCATCGAAGATTCCATTTGAATCACTTCGCCGCTAACAGCATTAATCAACATGGAAAATGGGCCGTGATCAGTTGCTATCAGCAACTGATATATTAGCGTAACTTCATTCGGATTTGTTAAATTATATAAATAAAGTGTTCCTTCTTCTATTTTTTGAACTTCAAAAAATTCGCATTTATAGCCGAATTGTTTATCAAAATACTCCTTTGCTTTATTGTTTGCCGTATCCTGTGTCAAATCCGGATTCTCGGTTATGTCAGTGGGAATATCCGTGATATTTCCGCTGATTTCTACGATATCTCCGTTATTATCAGTAACTGCAACAATAGTCCTTTTATAAACAGGAATATTATGATATCGTTCTTGTAATCTATAAAAATGTGAATTTTCGTAATCATTTGAACTATTAACTTTTAATTCATCTAATGCATTTTTATAACCAAGTTTTTCAGACAATTCTTTTAATGTTTCAGGAGCTTTTTCTGCATTTTCTATTTTTTTCCCAGAAAAATCCCCATCATAATGAAAATAGCTTGAATTGTCAGAATTTGAGTTTTCATTTTTGTTGAACAAGTTGTTAATAATCGGTATATCAATCAAATGATTATAAGCCAAAAGCACTGAAACGCCGCTAATCAAAACTAACACAGCCAACAAAACAACCAGCACCTTTATCAAAACGCTTCTAACCTTTTGTGTAGCAGTTCTGTTTGCTTTCTTTATAGCCTTTTTCTGTTTTCGGGTCAGTTTGACAGGTTTACGATAATCAGGAGTATTTGCCTGATTATTTGTTTCACCAACTGCTCTGCTTCGTTTCTTTTCCGCAAGTTTATCCGCATCACAGTTTGGACACAACCCGGTTTTGTTATCAAGCTGTCCGCCGCATTTTCCGCAAAACTTCATATTTCCCCTCCTAAAGATTTTTATAGGATATTTTCATAAATAATAAGAGTTATATCAATTCAACGAAACAACGATATCTTGTTTCGTTGACAGTTACTCCAGTTAATTTAAAAGCGCACGATTTATTCTTTGGTTCATCAAGAACAAATGAATTGTTGTATCTGTCATCCCATGAATGCGTAGAAGTAAAAGAATTTTATTTGTTTCGCAGATTGACCACTATTTATCATATTTCTCCTCCCTCACTGTTTGCTGAGAATATGACAATCCATATTCTCGTCAATCAAAAAGCCGTCTTCTATCCAAAAGTCCAGATTATGTACGCTTGTATATTGTTTTCCGTCAACATAATAATCAATTAGTTTACCGTTCTCTAATTTTGATACAGAAACAGTTGTTTTATCTCCGGAACTGTTATACGGAAATTTCACAAGGAAGGTGTTATCCTTCTTTTCATCGTTTATGGCCCATAACACATACGGAGTGTCTGAAATAATAGAACTAACTTTTCCTGATTCTAAATCGAATGTATAATAATTTGCCGTGCTGTCCTTGTTTATTTTTCGGAGAATTGCCGTTTGGTTATCCTCGCAAACAGAAAGCATAATGTAATTATCAGGATACTCAGCTGACTTTTTTAGTTCTCCGTTTTGGTTTACACAATATAAATGTTGATTTGTCATTGCGTTGTCTTTATAAGAAAACGATTGAAAATACATCATATCTGATGTTGTTATATACGAAGGTTTAGACATTGTACTGCTCTTAGCAACCTCTTCGGATTTTCCCGTCTCCACATCATAAGAATATACGGAAAACTCATTAATCAAATTCGTTCCCAGCAAGGCGTTACTGCAGTAGATTTTTCCTTTGAAATAACACGCGCTTGCTGCCGGAAAATTCTTGGATACGACTTCTTTAGTGCCGCTTGCAATATCATATTTCATTAAGGTAGCCAAGTAGGTCACATAACCCTGCTGAGGTATTTCTTCATCAATGTAATATATTGCGTTGTTTTTACAAGCGACCAAATCAGCTTCATAATTGCCGCTAAAAACTTTATTGACGGAATTATCATAGATGTTTGCAGAATACACATCGTACTGCTCGTGACCTAAAGCCTTATCGAATCCGTTGCTAACGGTAAAATAAACGGTCTCTCCGTCAGACATTATTTGTCCCGTGTTTTTTTGTGCTGCAATTTTCTTTCCTTGTTCTGCTACGCAGTCTTTTAAATAAATTGCATTTTTATCGCTGACAATGTATTTGGAATTAACACTCAAAAATTGTTTAGCCACCTTGAATTCTTTATCACTGCTATTAGAAAGCGAAAGTTTAGCAGAACCATTACCGGATATCATAGGAAACACCTGCGCGTCTTCATCAGAGCCGGTGCTCCAAAAATTATTCATATATATTTTTTGATTTGAACCATATATTTTTTTAGTTTTTTCTGCTGCTTCAGAGAACGAAAGACCTGCAATCAGGTAATCGGCTATTGACTTCAAGTAACTGGTTCCGTAACCCAAAGCGTAATAAGTATCGTCTTTTCTGTCTAAAAACTTAAATATGTTTACCGAATTATGAAATCCTATTGCAGCACCGTTATCTCCTGTTAGCGATGACGCTAAATCATAGTCAATATCTCCGTCCGATCCCATTCCGTTGCAATTATCCATAAGCATAATTGTATTATCTAATTCCTCTTTGTTATAATGTACAGAGAAAAATGACGGTAGTATCCAATAAAACTGACCGCTCTCTGTGTTTGCTTTTACAATATTCTTCTGACTTATGTCATTTTTATATTGATTATTCAGTTCTTTTGTACATTTCTCATGAGTGCAGACAACCGAGTATTTCACAGGGTTTTCAAACCAACTGTTTTTTAATGACCATCTGCTGCCATGCGAGGCAATCAGAATAAGTTCGTTATTTGCCAACTGTGTTGCATATTGGCTGACTGTTGGGTTTTCTGTAAGAGTTGTTGAAAGTCCCTTTTCATTCCATTGACGCTCGTATTCACGATATATCTCCAGAACAGGTTCTTTGTCTGTATACCAGTCATACATTATCAATGCGTTACAGTTTTCGTTTGTGTTAGAACTGTTATTAGAATTACCGGTGTCAGACGCGGGTTCTCCGTAAATAAATCCGTCTTCTTTGTCATTTTTTTCAATCTTTACACATCCCAAATCTCCATTACTGTACGCAAAAGTATATACGCTGCTTTCTTCATCGAAGAAAACAGAATCTTTGCTTATGAGTTTTTTTCCATCAGAAGACAACTCTTCAAGAAGCTGCTTAACACTTTCAACTTTATTTTTATATTCGAATTTCTTATATTTTTCACTAGTAAGTAGTTTATAAATTGAAGAATCTACTTCATCAATAGCCGCTTGTTCACTATCTGATAAACTGTCTTTAATTTCAATTTTCAAATGGTTTGATTCATAAAACTTTAAGCCGTCTTTAGCAACAGCATAAACTTCGATTATTTTAGGCGAAGCTTCCGATAATAATACATTAACGGAATATACTCCGTCATTCTTTTTAACGTCACCCTCGTTACCCGGCTGACCGTCGTCAACAAATTCAGCGGAGTAATCGCCTGATAACTTTGTATTACATCCTTTTGGAGGCTTGCAATAAAATGTTATTAATTGTTCGTCTTTGGATGTAAACAAATAACTTGAAGATGAATATAAATCAAAGCTACCCGATGCTTTAAGCCCTAGATTTTTACTTACACCAATGCCGATAATGTCAAAATAATCAAGCGTAAAAAACACTGACGTTAATAAAACAATTCCCAGTAGAATAAACAATGCTAAAAAAAGTCCTTTTCTTTTAGACGGACTCTTTTGCTCCTGTTTCTCAACGAGTGTAATGGTTTCTCTGTCACAAACAGGGCATATTCCTGTTTCTTCATTTATTTTAGAACCGCATTTTCCGCAAAATTTTGACATAGCAAGTACCTCGAACAAGCATAGATAGGGATAGCTGAAACACTATCCCTATAAACTATATATTACATATATTTGTTAACCGTACTATCTATAAAAGGAATTACTATTGTTCCCTGGTTTAATGCTTTAAATCCTAACAGAATAAACAAAACGGTTTTTAAAATTGACAATCCATTATCAATAAACGCTATCAAAGAAGATACAAACGGAACCGAAACCGAACCTCCAAACATCTCAAAAAAGCTGCTGATAAAGCCAATTGAATCAGGAAGCAAACCGATTATCGCTGATACAAGTGCAAAGAAAATATACAAAACAACTGATTTTACAGCTGTTCTTCTCAACCATTGGTTATCCTCAACTAAAAGAACATATCCGGCTATAATAGCTATCAACAATAATCCGTTAAATAATCCGGCAAAATAAAGTGCTGCGCCGACAATTCCTACAGATATTCCTAATTTTGATTTTTGCATGATTATCTCCTCCTAGAAATCAATTAAGTTTGCTTCCGCATTCTGTACAAAATGCAACTTCTTCATCTGTTGTAGTAAATCCACAATTCGGACATCTCTTTTCTAAACTAATCGGTGCAGAGTCTTTTTCAATCAGTTTTGTTCCGCAAGAATTACAAAATAAAGAATCCGATTCATTTGTTTCTTCACCACATTTGGGACAAATC
>AUXO012855502.1_pt1 | contig 11916 bp, 15 predicted proteins | sample 768731 | NCBI WGS metagenome assembly AUXO01 (sample SAMN02715735, study PRJNA202380) | gut metagenome | biome: sheep rumen | host: Ovis aries | place: New Zealand: Palmerston North | reverse complement strand
TTATTTTGAATCTGAGAGCCTTTTTCACCTCGGCAAAGGAAATACCCGCCTCGATGATTAAAACCCCGTCAGAGGCTTCCAAAAGATAGCAATTCCCGCTACTACCCGAACCAAGACATTTCAGCACCATAGACATCGGAAATTAATAGGTTGGTTCCTGAGACTGCTGACCACCATCACCTCCATCCTGAGACTGAGGGGATTCGTTCTTCACCTCTCCCGTCTCGGTATCTACATTCTCATAGGTAGCCGATTCGGTGCTGATTACCTGAGCATCGGCATTCAGGATGATGTCATTGCGGGATGCCTCGGCATCATCAATATCCTTCTCGATGGCTCCCTGCATTTCGATGGAGAGATAGCCATACTTGGAGAGCAGTCTGCGGATGACGGTCTTCAATGCCATATCATTGAAATTCCCGTTCCATCCCACCTGAGAGGATGGCTTATTCTCCTGCGCTGCCTTGATGAGGGATTCGGCACTCGGTCTGTTCTTACCCTTGAATGACGGGGAATATCTCAGGGCATAAGCCGCCATATCCTCAACACTCACAAAGAGGGTCTTGTTGAATCCGTTCAGCAACTCGAAATAGCAGAAGTAGCCGATAATCTTATCAGATTTCTTGACCCCATCAAGGGCAATCTCTCCCGTGAGTTTCGACACCTTGCGCATTTCACCCTCATAGACGAAATCCGCATTGATGGTGCGATACTGACCCGTGCGCATGGCTAATTGGATATATCCCTTGTAACCAGGCACGAATGTGGGAGTTGGAACCTTCACGATGCTGCCATCGGGATTCTTCACCGAGTTATTGAACACCACGATATAGGCGAATCCGAGAGCCTTATTCAGGGGGAGTCTCAGGGTAGCGGCTCTCAGAGCCTCCACCACAATGAGATTCGGGTTGCAGGTCTGCAACTGCTTATCACCCGTGAAAAGGTCGATGAGCGATGCCACGAAAGCATCCTTATGCTCACCCATAGCGTTCTTGAACTGCTCCTGAACAGATGGAGCATTGATGACCCCTTTCAAGAGGTCGATGGGTTTCTCCTGAACCCTTGCAACTTCATTTGCCATAATACGTTGAAATTAAATGATTGATAAATGGGTTATTATTGAATCCTGAGGGATTGGTCTGTCTCTGTCACCACCAATCGGATAATCTGCGATTCAGATGGAATCAGGGAGTTCACCGATTCTGCATTATCGATGATGATGGGAGCGGTCATGTCCGCACTCTTGCAGATGGCATTGATGATGTCGATTCCCGCATTGATACGGCGGGCATCATTCAGGACTGAATAGGGGATGCCATCAACGGTAGCCTCGCAGGTCTCGACCTCTCCCCCGTTAATCTGAGTATCGAACATCTTGAACTTCACCATCGAGAACATTCCATTGATACGCTTCTCAACGGCATCAATCTTAGCCTTGGAGAATTCCTGAATGGTGAACTCAATACCCTCCAATGAGGCATATTCCTCAGTCTGATTGCGGTATTGTTCCTCCAACTCCTTGATGCGGGCATTGGTCTTTTCGATGGTCTCACGCTTCATAAGCCGTGATTTCAGGGAATCAATCTCATCGGAGAGGGCTTTCTTCTGAGCCTCATATTCCGAGGTCTCAGGGGCTTGGACGGGTGCTGCAATGGAATCGGAGATTTCCTTTTCCTTGGCACAGAGAGCCTTGTATTCCTCATCGGCATCGATGGCGGGTTGGGTCTCAGGCTCCTTGAGTTCCTGATTATAGATGGGGTCTGCCTTCCATCCCTCGATAGCCTTGTTAGCCTCTGCGATGGATGCCTTATGACGCTTGATTCTTTCCTCAATCTGCTCACGCTCCGCTTTGAGAGCCTGACCCTGAGTATTGTTAGCCTGCAAATCCTGAGATTTCTTGGTATTGAAATTCTTGCGCATTTCCTCCTGCTTTTCCTCGATTTCGTCAATTTCGAGAGGTCGCTTGCAGGTGGGGCAGATGAATGCGTCATCGGCAAAGGTGAGAGTACGGGCATTGATTTCCCTCCACTGGGCAATCAGTTTATCCCTTTGGGCTGCAATCTGAGATAGTCTATCCTCATCCGCCTTGATGGTTCCCTCATGTCTGAGGATGGTATTGTTGGCATCATCGATATTATGCTTCAATTCCTTCTGCTTCGCCTGACTCTCATAGAATGATGCGAGGGTCTGCTGCTTGATGGCATTCACCCTCTCGGATTTCTTCAATCTGACATCGGATAGTTCCTGAGTCTTCTGCAAACGCTCGGCATTAGCCTTTTCGAGAGCCTTTGCCTTATCAGTCAGCAGGGCATCAATCTCTGCGAGGGAATCCTGATTGGACTTGATGGATTTCTCGATGGCATCCCAATCCTCTGCCTGAGGAATATCCCTCTTGCGCTCATCGATACGTTCAGGGATGGTCTCATACTCTGCCTTGATGCGCTTTTTCTTGGCTCCAATCTCTTTCTTGTATTCCTCCATAGTCTTACCCGTCAGGGAGCGCAGAAGATTCTCGAAATCGGCATTACCCTTGGCAATGTCGGCATCGGAGATTTCCCCTGCCATGTGGAATAGCATTGAACGCTGCACATCGGGCTTCTGAGCGGAGAAAAAGAGGGGATTGGTGATGACCTTGAAAACAGACTCGGTACAGATGGCGGCAATCTTATCGTTCCATTCCTTCATATTGCATGGAACATCGTTATAGAGCCGTTCTTCCTCGTGACCCTGAAACTCCTTCTCTGCCTTTCCCTTGGGCTTTACCCATTTCTCGGTGAATCTACGGCAGAGGGTGATTTCCTCACCATTCAGACTCAGTATGGCACTGACCTCATGGGGAATCATGGGGATGACCTTGCCATCGGAATCGATGGTCTTCAAGTCGAACTGCTTGCGGTCTTTTGAGTCCTTTCCGAAAAGGAGCCAAGTGAAAGCATCGAAGATGGTGGTCTTTCCCGTTCCATTCATGCCATAGATGGAGGTGATTCCATCATTGAACTCGATGGAGAGTTCCCTTGCTCCCTTGAAGTTAATCAGGGAGAGTTTCTTGATGATTAAATTCTTCATAAAATAATGCGTTGAATTGATTAAAAACAAATATTACTTATTCTCGATATAATATTGTGCTACCCTCTTTCCCGTCTCGGTGGTGATGGTGACTTTCCGAATCTCAGGATGGGTATTCCTGAGGTCGCTGATTCTCGATGCAAGTCTCATGCAACCGAACTTCACCATAGCCTCCAATGAGGTGATGCGGTTTCCCTTCATCATGTAAGCGAGAATCCTCTTGTTCTGACTCTCGGATGATTTCTCATTCTCATTGATATTCATATCTACTCCTTTCATTTACGGGTTGAAATATACGATGAAGCCAAGGAATCAATCTCGGCATTGGTTGGAATCCTCTTGGATAGCATCCAATCCTCAATCTCCGACTTCCGAAAATAGGTCTTATTCCCCTGCTTGTAATGGGGGAGTCTCCTTTCAGATGCAAGATGCCTGACCCTGCTTTCCGAGATATTCAGCATGATAGCCACCTCCGATGCGTTCAGGGCATCCTTAGAGCCGATTAGAATCATCCTCTCAATCCTTTCAAGTCTTTCCTCTATATTCATATCAGGACTTTTTATCATCGTTGATTAGAGTCATATTGAACCAATCCTCTGCGAGGACGATAGAGAGTACAATGGCGAATATACCGATACCCTTTGAGAGAATCATAATCAGGAACCATGCAAGGAATCCGTATTCCTCGTTAGGAATGGCGAGGATTCCGAGAATCCCGACCACCACAAGGATATTCACGATACAGAAACGAATCAGGCTCTTTTTCATGTCAGTTGGACTTTAGGGAATAACTCTGCTGCACTAACACCGAACTCACGGGCGATGACTCCCTGAACGAGTTCATCGGGGGTTTGCTGCCCTGAGAGCCACATTCTAACCGTCTGCTCCTTTCGATGGGTTATCTCTGCAACCCTCGAAATGAAGAGTTGAGCGGCAGTAGGCTTCTTTTTCTGCTCATCATAGAGCATTTGGAATGTTTTTTTTGCCATATTCACACTTTTTACATTAAACTATTCGCTTATTAAGCACTATTTTTATATATTTGCAACCAAATTTCTTTTGTTGCTGCAATAACTTTCCGTATTGCGTTGCAAAGATAGAGTGTTTTTCTTAGAGTACCAACAATATTCTTAGATTTCTACTCTAATTTAATAATTTTTAATATTTCACGTATGGAGACAAAAGAAAGATTGATGAAACTGATTGATGCTCTCGGAATCTCAAAATCCGAGTTCGAGAGGAGTTGCGGATTGTCGAATGGCTATGTGAATGCGATTCAGAATACCATCGGCGCAAAGGGGCTGAACCAAATCCTTGCGAAGTACCCGAACGTTAGCAAGATGTGGCTCATGTTCGGGGAGGGTGAAATGTTCGGTGATGCGATGCCTCAGGATGATACCCCATCCGAGGCTCCTGATACCAATGGCAATAGCGTGAATGTCGGGGGCAATGCCTCCAACATCAACAATGGAACTACGGAGAAAACCATCCTGATAGCCCTTACCGAGGTATCTGAAATGAGAAAACTTCTTGCGGAGGTGATAGGTATTAATAAGGAGCAGTCACACAGACTGATTGCAATAGTGGATAAATTAGCGGATAGAATATGAATAGGACATTGGAATTGGCAACTTTCCTGATTGACCTGATGAAGTCGGCAATCACGAAAGATGAATTGGTGAATGAAAAGACAACTGAGTTTATTTCTCAGGTCGGCAAGGAAATTGACCGATGCAAGGTTGATAATCAGCCAACGGCAGAACTCGAATATCTCTACGAGACCGCCCTTTGGCTCAAATCCGAGGTGATATGAACAAACATTCCTATGCACTGGGTTTCGCCCTGATTGGCATCGGCATCGGTGCTTATTGGGTCTCTGAGAACAATAGCCCTACCATCTACCCCGTCATCATCGGGGGATGTATAGGCATCTTCATCGGATATTTCGTTGCAGGACTGAGGGAACAGATGAGAAATCGGGATGAGATATGAGTAAGACGAAGGTATATAGCGAGTATTCTCTTAGAGTGATGGAGAGATTCTTTCAGGCAATAGAGATATGCCGTGAGACAAAGAGAATCAAATCCATTGCCGATTTCTGCAAGCAGCAGAAGATTGACAAGGCTCATTTCTATACTCAGCGCAAAGAGCCTAATAAGGGATTCTTTCAGGTTGGATGGATTGTACCTCTCATCGAGGATTGCAATATCTCTGCCCATTGGATAATGACGGGCAGGGGTGATATATTCAATAAGGAGAAAGGGTAGGGGGTTCGTATATACCCCCCTACCTTTTCCGTGAGCGCACGAAAATGGTCTTACCCTTGTAGTTTATCATCCGCATCCTGATTCGCAGTCTCATGGGATTTCTCAGACTCCTTTTCGGGATTGATGATGTTCGGGATGGATGCCACCGCCTTCTGCTTGTTCTTATCGAGAATCTTGGCATAGATTTGGGTAGTGGATAGTTCCCGATGACCGAGCAACTTCGAGACGGTATATATCTCCGCTCCGAGGTCGAGCATCATCACGGCAAATGTATGACGGGCGCAATGGAATGTTATCTTCTTTTTGATTCCCGCCCGCAGTACCCATTCCTGAACGGCTTTATTGGTGACGGTAGGGCAATGAATATCCTGAAAGATGGTCTCATCGGGATTCCCCTCGGCTCCCATCAACTCCGCAGCCTGAGGGGTGATGTCGAGATATTCCTGCCCCTTGGTCTTTTTCTGCCTGAATATGATTCGGGTGAAATCCCCCTGATGATGGACATCACCCCATCGGAGCCTCAGGACATCACTCCTGCGTAATCCCGTCAGGCATGAGAATAGGAAAGCATCCCTGATTCTCGGATAGTCGCACTCGGTCTGAGCGAGTTTCCTGACCTCATCGATGGTGAGATACATTCGGGTTCCTTCCTCAGGCTTGAAATTCTCCACTCCCCTGCACGGATTGACGGGGATAACCCTATCCTCGAAAGCCTGATTCAGGCAGGCACGGAGTTTGTTGAAATAACTCAGTTTGGAGTTTCGGGCTAACGGCTTATCCTTTATCTTCTTTCTGTAGTCATGCGTCCACGCACAAGCATCGTTTTCGAGATAATCCCTGAATCCCTGCACCCATTCAGGGGTGATTTCCGCAAAGGTGATGCGCTCATTCTTCTCATATTTCCTCAGGTGATGGAGGCATGAATACCAATTCCCCCAATTACCACGACTCTCAGGAGTGCCATGCCTTTTCTCGCACATCGCCTTGTAATACTCGAAGAATAGGGCATCCGTCTGATATTCGGACTTGAAACCGAATGCCCCGTTCTGCAATTCCACTATACGCTTCGCCTTGATGGAGTTTGCAAGTTGCATGGTCTGCCGATTCTTCTCTCTGTCATCCTTGGTCTTTTCGGGGATGAGATAGAGTTTCAGGAACTCATATACCCTCTTACCATCCCTATATATATCGAGATAGAGGGATAGGTTCCCGTTTGCCAATTCCTTCTGCCTGATTCTGATAGGCTCCTTGATAATCCTTTCCTTTGACATACGCTGAAAGTTGTTACTTTTGTTACTTTTGCCATCTTGGGTAACAAAATGGTAACGCAAAATTAGCATATTATCAGCATACCAATAGCAGTTCAGGCAATTATTTATGATTTCTTAGCATTTCGGAAAATCCCTTTGTTTGTGGCTATTTCTGCGCTCTTAGATGCTGCCTTTATGCTATCTTAGAGAAATTAGATTATTTTCCGACGCAGAAACTCTATTTTCCCACGCAGAAATGATAAAAACATCCTATTTATGCCCATTCTGAAAGGGTTTCCGAGACTCTTAGAGTGATTCGGGTAACAAAATGGTAACAAAATCCATAAAAAAGCCTCAGTGACGGGATGGTATCACATGAGGCTCAATTTCAACGCAGAAGGGGGAGATTCCCCTTTCGGGGGCAAAGATAGGCATTTTCCCTGAATTAACCAAGAAAAAGATGGGAAATCTCACGACTTCCCATCCTCATCACGTATGTCAAACAAAATTTTCAGTATACTCTATATGAGTTTCTTTACGATTTTCAATAGATGTTTCCTGAATATCCATCCCACCAATCCGAGAATCAGGGCGATGGCATAGGGGAATAATCCGATGCACCTTTTCTCCCACCAAGTGAAATCCCTCTCCACCTCAACGGGAATCTCTTTCTCTACCTCCTTATCCCTATATTCCACCCTGACACTATCACGCTGCTCGATGGGCTTCTGATACTCAATCGGCTTTTTCTGCGGCTTGGTGTTCAGGGAATGATACAGAGTACCATCGGGATTGATGCGGGCATCCGATTCGGCATAGTCATTCTCCAAGTGTGATATACTATCCTGAGTAGTCCTTTCGGCACTCTGAGCGGGAATCTCGATGGTGACGGTATCGGTGACATATATCGTCCGATATTCCACCTTCACATCGATGGAGTCCTTTTCCTTGATGGTGGTAGTGGTTCCCACCCCCCGATGAGTGGCGCACCCCGAAAGCAATAGGAATGCCATCAGTCCCAATGCACCACCCATCACCTTATTATATATACACTGACTTGAAAAGAAATGTTTGCTATTCATAATTGAATCCGTTATAGATGATACTATTCACCCTGCGATTCCACCCATTCTCGTATTTCTTATTGGTGTACCTTTTCTGTTCCGCAAGGGTCGATTTCCTGCCGATTCGCTTCTCATACTTCCGTATTGAGTTGGCTATTATGTCGGCATGATATTTATGGCGGGCATCCTTCAACTGCTGAAAGAATGATTTCCCATCCTTGCTATTGAGAGCCGTGATGGTCTTGATACCTACGATTCCATCCTGAGAGACACCGAGTAATCTCTGAGGGATGATGATACCATTGGAACCTGATGCCCACGACCAATCGACAAGCATATTGGCAACGGATTGGTCTTTGATGTCATCGGCTTTCCACTTATCCCAAAACATGGTCTTGATAATGTCATACCAAGTCTTATAGTCGATAGCCCTGAGTGCCTTGACGGATGAATCCTTGAATCCATGCTTTCGGCAATATGCCTTGAAGGTATTCAGGGTCACACCGCACATGGTTACCCCTCCGACATCTACGGGGTCATTGGCATAGCCCGTCTTTTTTGCCTGAGTGAAAATCTGCTCATTGGGCAGTGAGAGATATTTCTTGTTTACCCCTGCCTCGAAATAGAGGACGAATGGGATGAGTAAATCGAGTTTCGCCATATCTAATCCTCCATATTATTCTCCCTATCATATCCCTCAGGAAGCGAATCATAGTCATGCGCACGACCTTTTTCCCCGTGCCTGAGTTCCCTGAGATTCACATCGAAATGCCGCTCTGTCTTGTCAATCATCACCTTCTGCAATATCTGCCAAAAGCGGGAATCCCCCGCACACCGGCATGATGAATTATTCTCCAAGGCAGACCAAATCTGCTCAAAGAGGATGATTCCCGTGATGATATAGGACAGAGGGAAATCCACATGGATGAAAACCCAATGCTCTGCCATGAATCCAAGCAGGATGAGTACTATCCTCTCAGGGATGGTCTTTCTCACCACCTTACCAAAGGCAAAGGAGGTGAACTTCGCAGGACGCTTTGCCTTCTGCGGGTATTTCTCCTTAACCCTCTTATCGAGTTGGTATGCAGTCCAAGCATCATAGAGGATGAATGCTATCATCACAATAATCAGGGGGAAAGCGGGACGGAACTCCCCGATAATCCACCCAATCCATCCCCCAATGGTGGTGAATGCTAATTTCCAAAAGTTATCGATATAATTCATGCAGCCATTGATTTTTGTGGCAAAGATACATAAAAAGTGCCTAACAAGCACCATAAATTATGCTAAAAATTACAAAAGAGCCTCCAATTCGTTGATTCTATCCCTCAGAGCCTGACGATTCGCATGGAGTTCCTGAACATCATAGGGCAGGGATTCCCCCACAAGTGATGCCTCATAGCACTTGATGACCTGATAATCGGTGGAGTCGAGTTCTGCCTTGGCTTTCTTTATCTCATTCCGATACATCTGCGTATCAACCACCGTCTCATACTCGAATCCGATATAATCACCATAATCTACGGGATGTGGTATCACCATCTTTCCGATGGGAGCATCCATCTGTTCAGGGTCGATTTCCTCAATGGGTTTCAATCCCTGATTGGCGGCTTCCATTATCTGCGACTCGATGGAAATATCAATCTCCCTGATTATTCCATCCTCTCCCTGAACTCTCTGCTTGTATGGAGTCAACTCAATACTCCTGAGAATCCCATTATCAATAACTCCGTATTTCATATTTTTAGAATCTGAATTTTCCAACTTTCCATATCTCGGTACGTATATCGTTCTTATACCAAATACCAAATGCGGCAAAAAGGGTATCACCAGTATCGACATCGTAGTAATCATTCTCCGAGTCATCATCATATATATGCTGACCATACTTTGGATAGATACGCATACCACCACTACCCATCTGATGAAAGATTATGATTCGCCCTTGATAGCCGTCATTCGGCAGATAGACTTCCTTTCTGACTCCGGTATTAGTCAATCCGAATACCTGAGCCGATGATTCACTGATACTCATATAGGATGTACTTGAATCGCTCACAAACTCCGTATTGAGAATCATTCCACACGCTTTCAGGTTATAGAAATAGCCGCCATAGGCAGGAGCGCCATTATAGGTATTATTCTTCGCAATTCCATAAACTCCTGCAAGCATAGCCTCGTCTTTATTCAATTCCCATGTGGATTTGGCAAGGGAACCATATCCAAGTCCGACAATTGCACCTTTTCGGACATATCCCGTTACCGATGAGACAGCCTGAGTCTCTGCCACATTCGAGAATATTCCTGACGGGGATATATATGATACCTTTGATGAACTACCCTTTGCCTGAGCCCTGATAGTTCCCGTATTTCCATTGATGGATATTTCGGCACCGAGTGAGGTGTCTTCCGAATAATCACCTCCGCTCTCGTCTGATGTAACCTTTATTTGCGGCACCGAGGCATCAAGTTCAATCTTATTGCCTGATGATAGGGTTGACACAATCTTTCCCCCTGAATGGAACCAAGCACCGATGCTTGCACTCTCAGCCAAAAGGAGGTCTGTTGCAACACTCTCGAATGATGCTCCGAAAGCATTCCAATAATCCGTATTGGTCGGCAATATCCCTGAGAATCCTGCCGTTCCTGATGGGGCATCAATCCTCGCACGATAATAGGTAGAGCCATATTTCACGCAATCAACTCGGTTTTCATTACCATAATAGGTCTTGGATGCGTTATATACTCCCCTGAATACCAATGCGGGGCTTTTTCCATTCGTTCCATCATAGGGGGTCTGCCTGATTGGAGTACTCCAATTCGTCAGCAGGGAGCCATCTACTCCGCTAATCTTGGCAACGGTCATCCACATATATTGCAGGGAGCCTAATGAGGGCTGCACCGTACTCCATCCTGATGGATTCCTATCAGTCGTAGTCAGGGATGGCGGGGTAGAGGTCGAGCCATTCACGGCAAACCGATACTCGAAGAAATCCCCCGTATCTCCCTTGATATATACGGAGAATATCTTGGGGGTCGAGAAACTTCCCCAAACACCATTCTCCTTATGTCTGACACTCACGAACTGATATGGATAGGATGCGCTCACATTGGAGGGGTCATCCGTCCATCCTGATGGAACATAATCATCGATATATGGTTCCGATGTCGGAGTATTCGGAGTGGAGTTTGTTGTTCTCAGGCAATAGATACTCTCATCCGAGGCGCTATCATAGATGAACTGAATGACATCACTCCATGACCTCACTTCATCGGTCGCTCCATTTATCTGAGCCTGACAAACCCAACATTTCAGGTTGGCGGTCTTGATGACACGATACCAACATTCATCATTTCCCGATGCCGAACTACTATCCTTGGTATATCCGACATAGAAATAATGGCTACCCGCATTCTTCACAAAGAGATATACCATTCTCCGTGTCGAGCCTGAGATTCGTGCGGCATAGTTCGTTGCATAGGCAGATGTATCGAGATTCCCGACATAAGCCCAATCATAGTTCGATTCACTCGATACATTCAAATCGACTGCGATAATCTGATTGGGTAGGGAAGTGGTGAATGATACCTTCTCTGCGGTTCCCTCACCATCACCTATATGCTCACTATATCGATAACCATTATTCTCGATGAATGTTCCACCATAGGTCATTGTCGGGTCTTCACGTTCAGGATTGGTATGCCATCCACTCGGAGCCTTGGAAGTGCCGCTTGGCTTTGTCGGCTTCTCGGTAGCCCATGTGTAATACAACTGCACATAATCCCCCGCATCACCTTTCTCTCCCTTGATTCGTGAGATAGACCATTCTCCCCAAACTCCATTGACGCATTCCCTCTCTGCCCTCCAATACATATTGGTGAAGTCCTCGCCTGAATCGAGGTCGGGGTCAAACCATATCTGAGTGCCTGACCCTCCATGACGATTCGCAGTGGTGGGAGTGGCAGGGGTTGCATCATTGGTCTGTTTCCTTGCAAACTCAACATCATAGGTCGATGTATCGGTCATTTCCCTTGGAGTAGTCCATGCGGATTGCTGCGGGGATTCCCCGTCACTACTGAATATCCTTGTGGATGCCCAAAGTTTATTCTTTCCCGATGGGATTCCATCACCCCAATATACTATGGTATCATCCGAGTTGCGCCCTGCGTAGGCTGATGGGCTTGGATTTGCGTAGGAGCCTCCCGTTGGAGTCTGAGGGGTACTATTCATCCTGACGAACATAGTACTCTTGAAGGATGATTGCCCAG
>AUXO018613301.1_pt1 | contig 11917 bp, 11 predicted proteins | sample 768731 | NCBI WGS metagenome assembly AUXO01 (sample SAMN02715735, study PRJNA202380) | gut metagenome | biome: sheep rumen | host: Ovis aries | place: New Zealand: Palmerston North | reverse complement strand
AGGCTACAACGTTACCTTTGAACATTGAAGCAAATGCGTTTTTAATTTTATTTCCGTTTATTTTTTTTTAGATTTACGGTTCCCACCGACTTGCCATTTAGTCAAATTTATTTCTGTCGAAACCTATGCAGCCCCATAAATTAATTATAACATATTGTTTTGATTTGTCAAATGGGATTTCGCCTATTCATTTTTTTTGATTTGTCATATTCTATTAGTGGTGATTTAATGAATAGAAATTGGTGGTTTGGTAGAGGTAAATGGTGGGCATTTTTGTTTGCTTTTTCTATTTTACTTTTTTATCAATTATTACTTACTTTCTTTATACTTACTAGATTTAATATTTTTCTTGTTTTATTATTTGCTGGAATTGTCTTTTGGTCTTTTATCAGAATAATATGGTGATATTAGTTTCTCTGTTTTGTAAATCGTATCGATTGTTTTGCCAATTAATACTGTTGTCTCATATTCGTTTTCGTCAAATTCTATTATGTTAGGTATTGAAATTAGGATGAAAAAAAGTTTCCTTTCATCTTCGTACAATGGATAATTTTTTTCATATTTTTTTAATATTTCTGTAAAATCAAAATCTAATGCATGTTTTTTATATAGTTTGTAAAGATCAAAGATAGGAATACCTATCTTTGCTTTGTTCCAACTTATTAAATAATTTTTTTCGTTTATTATTAGGTGTTCTAGTTCAAGATTATTGTGTAGTACAACTAGTCTTTTTTTTGCTTTTTCTTTTACTAAGTCATACCATTTTTCTATTTCGGTGTTTGCAAAATTTAATGCTTGAAATATTTTTGAAATGTTACGCGCTAAAAGGTATTGCGCTGGACTCATATATACTTTTGTGTCTATTACTGAAATTAAATCATTATAATAACTATATAAGTATTCAATATTGTTTTTTATGTCTTCATATATTTCTTTGTAGTCATCTTCGGTGGTTTCTTTATAGTGTGTTGTTTTGTTGTGAAGCAAACTTACTATATTTATAAGGTCAATTATTTTTTGCTCATCTGGTATTTTATATGATTCTAAATATTCTGTGATTTCGTAGTTATCTGTTTCTGTATTTATTATTTTTGGTATATAGTTAAAATTTCTTGATTTAAGATAATCATATATATATTGATTATTTTTTATTTTTGGTTTTATGTAGTATCTTTCACTTTGAGTTTGTATTTCTATTGTTTTTTTGTTTTTTTTATAGCTCCTAGGTTTTATATTATATTTTCTTAATATTTCATTAATATCATGCATCTTTTTTCTCTGGTATTATTATTTTATCTCCTATTTTTAATTCATTAAGATTATTATATTCTTCTAATTTTTCTTTTGGTACATTATATCTATTAATAATAGTATCTATTGTATCTCCTTCTCTTACAATATATATATAATATGTACTATAATTATCTGATTCATTTAAGAAATTATCAAATATTGTGTTTTTTTGTTTTATTTCTTCTTTTGTTTCTATAATTTCACTTTTATCTTTTGCTGTTTCTTTTTGTTCTTCTATTTCTTCTTCTATACATCTTTCTTCTTTTATTTCGTTTTGCTCCGTTATATTATTTTCTGGTAATTTTATTATGTTTATTTTTTCTTCTTGTATCCTCTGTTCTATTTGTTTTTCTTTTAAATTATCAAGTAATATTTCTATATTAACGTCTAAGATATTATTATTTATTATTTCATAATAAAAATCTTCTATATCTATTATTATATTTTCTTTTTCATATTTATCGTCTATTTCTATATTTATTGGAATTTTATATTCAAATTTATCTACCTGCTTGCTTGTCTCTGTTATTTTATATGCACCACTTATTATTATATCTCCTTCTATGTTATCATTTTTTGTATTAAGTGTATTCTCTAAAGATATACTTGTAATTTCATTTATGTTTGTTTTAAATGTTAATTGTTTTTTTAATGGTATTGTTTTTCTCATATTTGCCTCCTGGTTAATTATATAAAAAAAAAGGTATTTTATACCTTTTCTTTAAAAATTATTTTAAATACGTCTTCATATTTATTTACATATATGTATTCAATATTTTGCTTTATTTCGTTTGGTATTTCATCTACATCTGATTTATTATCGTACGGAATTATTACTTTTTTAATATTATTTCTACTTGCTCCCGTACTTTTTTCTTTTAATCCACCGATTGCTAAAACGTTGCCTCTTAGTGTTATTTCTCCTGTCATCGCAATGTTGGTTGACACTTTTTTACCTGTTAGTGCACTTATTATTGCTGTTGTAAGCGCTATGCCTGCGCTTGGACCATCTTTAGGAATTGCTCCTTCTGGTACGTGAATATGTATATCGTTTTCTTGGATTTTATCATATTCAATTTTAAATAGTTTATTATTGGATTTGATGTAGCTTAGTGCTATTTTTGCACTTTCTTGCATTACTTCTCCAAGTGACCCTGTTAATACTAATTCACCTTTTCCTTTATAGTAATTCACTTCTATAGGTAGTACATCTCCTCCATATGAGGTATAAGCTAATCCGTTTACTACACCTACTTGAGCTTTTTCTTTTTTGTAAATATAATGGTATTTTTCATTTCCTAGATATTCTTTTAGATTATCTTTTGAAATGTAGATGCATTCTAATTGGCTTCCATTCATTACAATATTTGTTACTATTTTTCTTATTATTTTTGCTAATTTTCTTTCTAATTCTCTTACTCCTGCTTCTTTTGTATAACCTCTAATAATTGTTAAAAGTGCTTCATCATCGAATAGTAACAATTCTTCGTCTATACCATGTTCTTGGGCTATTTTTTTTATCAAGTGATTTTTGCATATATCCAATTTTTCATATTCAGTATAGCCTCTTAATTCAACTATTTCTAATCTATCTCTTAAAGCTTCTGGAATTTGTTCTATATAATTGGCTGTTGTTATAAATAATACTTTTGATAAGTTATATTCTTCTTCTATATAATTATCTATAAAGTATTCATTTTGTTCTGGATCAAATACATCTAATAGTGAGCTGGCTGGATCTCCTTTTATGTCTTTTGTCATCTTGTCTATCTCATCTATTAAGAATACCGGATTAATGCTACCTGCTTTTTTCATTGAAGCAATTATTCTTCCTGGGTTTGAGCCTATATATGTTTTTCTATGCCCTATTATTTCTGCTTCATCGTTAATTCCACCTACTGATATTTTTACGAATTTTCTATTCATCGCTTTTGCAACTCTGAATGCTAATGATGTTTTTCCTACACCAGGTGGGCCTACAAGACATAGTATTGGGCCTCTAAGGCTATTTGTCATTTGTTTAACTGCCAAAAATTCAACAATTCTTTTTTTTACTTCGTCTAGTCCATAATGGGATTCATCTAAGCAGGTTCTTACGCTTTTAAGATTTTTGTTGTCTTCTGTTTCTTCTATCCATGGTAAGTCTAATAACCAATCAATATAGTTTTTTACTATACTTGTTTCCGGTGACATTGGTGAAAGATTTTCATATTTTTTTAATTCTTTTTCTAGTCTTTCTTTTATTTGTATTGGTGCCTTTTTATTTTGTATTTTTTCTTTTATTTCTTCTATTTCGTTTTCTTTGTAATTTTCTTCACCTAATTCTTGTTTTATTGTTTTTATTTTTTCTCTTAATATAAATTCTTTTTGATTGTCATCTATAGTTTTTTTTACATTTGCATCTATTTTTTTATCTATTTCATATAGTTCTTTTTCTTTATATAAATCTTCCAATATCATTTTTGCTCTTGTAACTTGACTTGGTTCATTAAGATATTCGTTTAGTCTTTTAGTTTCTATAGGCAAAAATGGTGAAATTATGTCTGTCATTTCTGATAAATTCTTTTTATTAGCTATTAGTGATAGTACACTATTACTCATATTTGGTAATGTTTTTGTACTTATTTCTACTTCTTTATATATTTTTTTTATTATTGCTGTTTCTTCTTGTTTATCTAATTTTTCTTCTTCTATATTTGATATAATTGATTCAATTACTTCGAAACTGTTATTTAGATTTAAATATTCGTGTACTTTTGCTCTTCTTTCTCCAGTGATAATTACTCTTGTTTTTCCATTAGGAAGTTCTATTCTATGTGTTATTTTTGAAATAACTCCTATCTTTGGCAAATTTTTTGTATCCATTGTTTTTAGAGATAAATTTATTGTACTTACTACTAATAGTTTATTATCATGAAATAATTCTGAAACGTCTATTATATTTTTGCTGTCATCATTTGAAAACTCTAGTCTTATATCATTGTTCGGAAGTAAAATTATTCCTTTTAGTATGATAACTGGTAAGTCTGTTTTGATCATAATTTTGCCTCCTTAAATTGTGCTTTATTATAGTACAAAAACATTTAAATGTCTATATTTTTGATACACTTTTATATGGTATTTTTTTCTTTGTTTTTTTATTGTTTAATATTTGGTTTTCACTTTATTTTTTTATATTCATATTATATATTGAAAGGGGCGTTTGTATGAATAATTCTTATAGTTATCAAGGTTCTAGTAATCCTTATTATTATAATTTTAATCCTCAAAGTATTAAATCTAATCAAGATGATCGTTTTATAGGTGGTGGATTTGCTTTTCCATTTTTGCTAGGTGGCGTAACTGGAGCAGCTCTTGCTCCTGCATTTTGGAGGCCTCCTTATAATAGACCTTACTATGGGCCTTATTATGGACCTGGACCTTTTTATCCTTATAGGCCATTTTAAAAAGAGCTTGTGCTCTTTTTTATTCATAGTTTTTTAATATATCAAATTCATATTCCATTTCTTTTAGAATTTGAATAAGTGTTTTGGTGTGCTCTAGTGTTTCATTTTTATATATTAGTATTATTTTATTATCTTTTAATTCTATCAGTGTTTGTTCAAAGTTTTTATTTTTATCTAATTCTTTATATTCTATATTATTATCATTCAAATATTTTATCAATTCTTTTATATTATTAAATTTCTTATCTTTTATTTGCAATCCTATTTGATGTTTTTTTTCTTTTAATATTTCTATTTCTTCTTCTGATAGTTCTTGTTGATTTATTATTGTTAGTGCTAGTTCATTTTTTTTATTTATTTCTTCTAAATCTTTTGTATCAGGTATTAGTAGATACGCTTTCTTGTCTTTTATTTTTTGGAATATTATTATATTATGATTTATTTTTGATTGATTTCCTGCATCATCTTCTACTGAATATTCTATATTGTATATTCCTTCTTCTGTTGCATCATATGTTCCTGATATTTTTATTTTTTCTGTAATATCGCCGTCGAAGTCATCAATTGCTTTGCATCCTACAACATTTTTGGAGTTTTTTTCAAATGCTGAATAATTTGATTCACAGACAATTTCTGGTGATGTTTTGTCTATTATTTTTACTATTCTATTTACTTCTGTTATGTTGTTGCTACTATCTTTTACTCTATATTTTATTATTTTTTCTCCATATTCTTTTGTGTTTATTTCTCCTATTGCTTCTACTTTATTTGTTAAGTCTCCATCATATTCATCTGTTGCTTTATATCCTGGCTCTTTATATTCTTCTCCTTTTTTTATTTCTATTATTTGCTTTCCATTTAATTTTATTACTGGTGGAATATCATCTATTATTTTTACGTTTCTTCTAATTTTTAGTGTTTTACTTCCTAGTTTTAGAGAATAGTCTACGTGATAAATTCCAATTTTTCCGGGTTCGATGTCATTTTCTATTTTTACTTTGCTTAAGTTTTTTGAATTTGCATTTTTTAGGATCACTCCTGCATCTTCATACTTTTCTCTATATGAGAGTGTAATTGTTTTTACTCCGTTTAATTCTAATCTTGGCACTGTTGTATATATTATCGATATAATTATTACTGTTATTATAGCAAGTATCGTTATTATCGGTGATTTTTTTTTCATAGTTAGTCTCCTTTTTTTGTATTATATCATTATTTCTTAAAAAATAAAACTAGTATTTCTACTAGTTTCCTTTTAATTGCTTTTTTATATTTCTATCTATATCTCTTTCTTTTATAGTTTGCCTTTTGTCATAGTTTTTTTTGCCTTTCGCTAGTGCAATTTGAATTTTAACTTTGTTTTTTACAAAGTATAGTTTTGTTGGAATTAATGTATATCCTTCTATTCTTATTTTATCATTTAATTTTATTATTTCTTTTTTGTGTAGTAATAGTTTTCTAGTTCTTGTTTCTTCATGATTAAATATATTTCCTTGTTCATATTGACTGATGTGCATATTGATTATATATGCTTCTCTGTTTCTTATTACTACATAGCTATCTTTTAAATTACAGTTACCTAGCTTAATTGATTTTATTTCAGTTCCTTTTAGTGCAATTCCAGCTTCATATGTGTCAAATATATGATAATCAAATTTTGCTTTTTTATTATTAATTTCTATCATTTTATTAGAAGCCTACTTGGATTCTTTCATCATTTGTAGGGTTTATTATTTTCTTGTATTTTTCATATATTTGTGCATTGTTTGATAATTGTGATTCTGTTAACTCATAGAATGGAATTACTTTAAAGTTTTTAAATCTTTCGTGATATGTCCATGTTAAATCTGCTTTTACATTGTCTATTTTTATTGTTGATTGGTCATTTTCTACGTGTTTATTGATATCTAGTGATACCATCATTCCTACTCTTGTATTTTCTTCGTGTTGTGAAGATATAAAGTTTCCTAATGAATATATTACTAGTGTGTTGTTTACAAATTCAACTGGTTGTATAACGTGTGGATGTGTTCCAATAATTATATCTACGTTTTGTTCTGATAAAAATTGTGCTGCATCTCTTTGATAGCTTGTTGGCTCATATATATATTCATTTCCCCAGTGCATTGATACTATTAATACATCTACTTTATCTCTTACTCGTGCTATATCTTGTTTTACTATTTCTTTATATTCTTCATAGGAATTTTCTCCGTATACGCTCCAAACATTTACTAAATGACTATATTCTTCTGGTACAGGTATTCCATTTGTTCCATATGTATATGCTAAAACTGCATACTTTATACCGTTTTTTTCTTTTATTTGTATATTATTTCGTTTTTCTTCTGATGAATAACTTCCTGCTACGTAAACATCTTGTTTTTCCCAAAAGTTTGTTGAGTATGTTAATCCTTTTACTCCTTTATCCATTGAATGATTCGTTGCTAGATTTACTATATTAAATCCCGATGCAAGCATGTCTAATCCTATCTCATCTGGTGAATTAAATAATGGATAATTTGACAATCCTAATTCTTTTCCTCCTATTATTGTTTCCTGATTATAAAACGCTAAATCGTGCTTTTCTGCAAGTGGTTTTATATATTCAAACATAGGCTTAAAATTATATATATTGTATCCGTCTTCACCTATTTCATCTGTTTTTGCATCAATATATATTGCATCATGTATTAGCGCATCACCTACTGCAAATAATGATACTTTGTAATCTTTTGGTTTTTCTTGAACTACTGGTGGTTCTTCCATTATTTTTTCTGGTTCTTTTACTTGTTTTGTTGTGCATCCAGTTATAATTAGTGTTAATGATATAAGTACTAATATTTTACTTTTTAATGATAAAGTCAATTATTTTCGCCTCCTTGTTTGCTAATTTTACAACTACTTTTACTTTGTCACCTAGTCTATATCCTCTTTTATTATTTTTTCCTACAAGGCTAAATGTATCTTCATTATATGTATAATAATCGTCGGTTAAATCGTCTAATCTTACTAAGCCTTCTATTAAATTATCAAGTTCAACGAACATTCCAAATGGTGTTACGCTGCTTACTATTCCTTCAAATTCTTCACCAATATGGTCTTGCATATATTCTGCTTTTTTCATATCGTCTACTTCTCTTTCGCATTCTACTGCTGCTCTTTCTCTTTCTGATGAATGTTGTGTTATGTCTTTTAGTTTATAATCATATTTGTTAATTGTTTCTTCATCAATCTTATTTTCATATAAATATTTTCTTAGTAATCTATGTACCATTAAGTCGGGATATCTTCTTATTGGTGAAGTGAAGTGTGTATAGCATTTGCTTGCTAATCCAAAGTGACCTATGTTTTCTTTATCGTATACAGCTTTTTGCATGCTTCTTAATAGCATTGATGCTAGTATTGAGTATTCTTCTGTTTCTTTTAATTGATCAAGTATTTTTTGCATACCTTTTGGGGTTATATCTTTTTTATCACCAATTATTTTGTAACCTAATATTGATACAAATTTTCTAAAGTTCTCTATTTTATCCTCGCTTGGTTCTCCGTGAATACGATATACAAATGGTAATTCCATATAGAATATATGTTGCGCTACTGTTTCGTTTGCCGCTATCATGAAGTCTTCGATTAATTTTTCTCCTGTTCCTCTTTCTCTTAATTTTACGTCTATTGCCTTTCCTTTTTCATCTACTATTATTTTTGATTCATTTATTTCAAAGTCAATGTATCCTCTATTTTCTTTGTACTTTCGTAATATTTTTGCTAGATCAGCCATCATATGTAAAGATTTTACAAATGGTTCATATCCTTCTGGTATCGTGTCTTGTTCTAAAATTTTATTAACGTTGTTGTATGTCATTTGCTTTCTTGATCTTATAATGCTTTGAAATATATCGTATTTTACAACTTCTCCTTGCTCGTTTATTTCCATTACACATGATTGTGCTAATCTATCTTCGTCTGGATTTAGCGAACATATTCCATTTGATAATTTATGTGGTAGCATTGGTACTACTCTATCTGCTAAATATACGCTTGTTCCTCTTTCGTATGCTTCTTTATCTAGTGGGCTATCTTCTGTAACGTAGTGACTTACATCTGCAATATGTACTCCTAATTCATAGTTTCCATTTTCTAATTTCTTTATTGATATTGCATCATCAATATCTTTTGTATCATCACCATCTATCGTAAATATTTCTAAGTTTCTAAGATCTTTTCTATTTTGTTTTTCTTTTTCTAATATTTCAAATGGTAATTCATCTGCTTGTTTCATTACTTCGTCACTGAATGTTTCTTCAATGTCATATTTTGCTGCTATTGATAGTATATCTACTCCTGGATCATTTTTATGGCCTAAAATCTTTAGTATTTCGCCTTTGTATGTGTTATCTTTTAGTTTGTTGGCAATTTTTACTAATACTTTGTGTCCATTCATTGCGCCTAATGTTTTTTTAGGATCTATAATTATTTGTATTTTTATTTTTTTATCGTCCAGGTCCACGTATGGTTTTCCTTGTTTATAATAGAATTCTCCTACAAGGTTATTAAGATTTCTATTTATTATTTTTACAATTCTTCCTTCTGGTTTTTCTGAATTTTTTGTTGTTATTTCAACTACTACTTGATCGTTATGAATTGCTTTATTTAGTGAATCTAATGGAATAAAAATATCTTCACCTGTTCCTATATCTACAAATCCATATCCTCTTTTGTTAACTGAAATAGTTCCTATTTTAAGGTTACTATTTGTAAAAATCATGTAGTTGTCTTTTTTTGTTCTATATATTTTTAATTTTTCTTCCATTTGATTTAAAGTTTTTATCAGTGTAGTAAATTCTTCTTTTTTTAATTCTAATTCTTGTTCTAATTCAAATGCACTCATTGCTTTATTTTGTTCTTTTAGTTTATTTAGTATTCTTTCTTCTAATAGTTCTTCTGTTTGCATACTTCCTCCATCTTATATATTAATTTAATTATACACTTTTTTTTTAATAATTAATATCATTAATTGATTTTTATTAAAAAAAATATTTTGTTTTATTGTTGAAGTTTTTTTTATAAAATGTTATTATATATTTAGGAGATGGTTATGTGAAACGTTTATTTCTATTTTGTAGTTGTTTTTTAATTTTTCTTTCGACTGGATGTGGTTCAAAATCATCCAATAATTCTGAAAAAATAAATACTTCAAAAATGTTAGAGTGTAATTCTAGTTCAAATATTGGAAGTTCTTCCTCATCTCAGCAAAATTTTAAGATTTATTTTAACAAAGGAAAAGTTGAGAGATTATTAGTTGATATCGCTGTTTCATTAAATGAACCAGATGATGTTACTAGGAACAATTTAGAGCAGGAAGTTAGTAATGCTTTTGATAAGTATAAAAATCGTGATGGTATTACATATTCAAGTAATGTCTCTGAGCGTGGATTTAATATTGATTTAGACATAAATTTTAATAATTTGAGTGATGAAGATAGACAAAGTATTAGTTTAATTAACTCTGAAAAATCATATGATGAAATAAAAGTTGAATTTGAAACTAATGGATTTATATGTAACTAAAAAACAATAAGATCTTAAATAATTATTCTTATTGTTTTTTTATTATTTTTTTTAGTTCTGTTACATCATCAATGTGGTGTTGACATTCCAGTGAGGGTTCAAATCCATATCTAGCGTGTATAAATATTACTTCTGCATAGTCAGATGCTTCTAGATCCTTTTTTATATCACCAACATAGTAATTGATTTTATCATTATGTTTTTGGATCATTTTTTTAATTGCTTCACCTTTTGTTATGTTATATGATGCTGTTCCCATGTAATCTACAAAATAGTCTTTTAAATTTGTTATGTTTAGGAATTCATCTACATATTCATTATGACTATTTGTTATTATCCCCAGTTTTGTTGTTTTACTTAAGTTTTTTATTGTCTCAATAACTCCAGGATAAATGTTTGCGCCTTTTTCTCTTATAATTTTAAAATTAAGATTACTTATTTCTTTTAAATATTTTTTTCCTTCTGATTCTGTTAGATAAGGCATATAATTTTGGGCGTTTTCGGTTGAGCTTAATCCCATTCCTTTTTTTATAGTATCTTTTGATATCGGTTCTAAATTTCTATATTTTGATGTAATTTTATTTGCTGCTTCAAATGTAGTTTCTATTGTTTCCCAAAGTGTTCCATCCAAGTCAAATATTACCATTTCTTTTTCTCCTTTATTCTATTATATCATTTATTTATATTTTTTTTAGGATTTTTATATTTTTCGTTGTATAAATATTATTAGATGATAAGGAGGAATATTATGACTAATAATTTCAATTTGTTATATAAAAAATTTTTAGAAATTAAAAAACTAGGATGGATTAAAAGTTATAGAAAGGGTTATACTGGAATAGGATATACATTTGAAAGATTGTTAGGAAAAGAAGAGGATGCATTTTGTAGGCCTGATTTTTTGGATATTGAGATCAAAACTCATAGAAGAGGAAGTCAATCTTATGTTGCGTTATTTAATTATAATCCAAAAGGTGAAAGTTCATATGAATTAAAGAGGCTTTTTAATAGATATAGTTATTTACATACAAAAAATAAAAATATTAGAGCTTTGAATGCTGATGTTTATTGCAATTATATAAAGGATGTCGGCGTTAATTATAAATTTTCTTTGGAGGTGAACGAAAAAGACCGCAAAATTTATCTATTGGTTTTTGATAGATTAGGATATTTTATTGAGAAAAAGTCATATTGGGATTTTGATGTTATTGAAGCTAAACTTTGTAATAAAATTAAAAATCTAGCATTTGTAGAAGCTGATTCAAAATTTATAAATGGATGTGAATATTTTAAATATAATAAAATTAGTTTCTATACTTTAAAGAGTTTTGATACTTTCATACAGCTTATTAAACATTCAAAAATTAGAGTTTCTTTTCTTGTTAGTGGTCAGTCAAATGACAAAGAATCAATAAATAGTCATGGTGCGTGTTTTAGCATAAAAAAAGATAATTTACATTTATTATTTAACCCGGTAGAGTAACTGGCGTATGTTAAGGGGTTGCTATATATTAAAAAGACCTACATTTTAGTGCAAGTCTTTGTTTTTTTTAATGGTCGGGAAAACAGGATTTGAACCTGCAACCCCTTGGTCCCAAACCAAGTGC
>AUXO016936085.1_pt1 | contig 11917 bp, 17 predicted proteins | sample 768731 | NCBI WGS metagenome assembly AUXO01 (sample SAMN02715735, study PRJNA202380) | gut metagenome | biome: sheep rumen | host: Ovis aries | place: New Zealand: Palmerston North | reverse complement strand
AAAAATCAGAATTATATAAAGAACTTTCTCTTCAAAAAACAATTGAAAAAGCCGTTTTGATTGAATTACTTGAAGAAAGTAAAGACAAAAGAACATCTTGGCGAAAGAATTCGTATAAAGCAGTAAAAGAGGATTCTTCCAATTACATTAGATATTGGATTTCAAATAAATAGAAAAGTTTATTTTATAAGTCCAAATTATTGTAAAAACACAAGTTCCGTGATAAATTTTAAGTAAGGAGTTCTGGCTATGAATTTTGAAGTATTTGATGTTGAAAAAATCGAACAGAGATAAAAACTTTCCTTTTTTACTTTAATAAAGGAACTAAAGGAAAGGAAGGAAATGAAGGAAAGATTTTGCTGTCTTTCCTTAAAATGGGATTTAATTCTGCTTCAGCAGAAATTATAAGAACGTTTCATACATGAAACAAAATATTTATGTACAGAGCCTTATTATTATTTTGTAAAAAAAAATGTTGTGCTTTGTCGGATGTACTCTACAACAGTAGAAATTATTTTTATTTTATAAACTACTAATTATTGTCTTATGCCATGCGGCTCTACAAAAGTAGAAATTATTATTTGTAGATACACAGCACAAATGCGTAATTTGTTTTCTACGATAGTAGAAATTATTACTTTGTAAATGAAAGTTTGCAACTTTCAATGACATATCTACAACAGTAGAAATTCAAAATATTTTGTAAACAAAATTATTACCAAAAGGCAAGATAAATCTACAAAAGTAGAAATTCTTACTACTTCGAATTATAAAATATAAATAACGTAAAATCAATAATATAAAGTTGCAAGAAGAAAAAAAGTGTAGTATAATGAAATTACTCCGAGACCTCTTTCTTTTGTGTTTGAGATATTCTTCACTTTTCTTTTTTGTTCATGAATACTCTGGGTTTTTCATTAGTTTGCCATAGAGTTAACCTCCTTGAAGCAGGAATCCAAAAAGGGTTCCTGCTTTTTTTTATAAAAAAAATAGAACGCAATAAAAAAAAATAAAAGTATTGCTTGACTTTTGTAATGATAATTACGATAATATATATGTAACGGATAAAAAGTGAGAACGAGTTTAAAAACGTCATACTCCATATCGACTTTTTTGTAATTCTCCTTTTTCTTTCGTTATAAAATCATTATGGTACGGCGGTTCAAACTGTCTACTCATAATTACATTGTGAACCTTGTCGTTGTATCGTGTGATTTTTGAAACTTGAAAATCAGCAGGAAGACAAGGCCTGGCTGACTTCAAGTTTTTTTTTACCCGGACGGAATTATTTACGTTGCAGTTATAGAGGATGTTCGGGTATTTTGGAAAAAACCCGGCGTTGCCGGTAAAAATAAAACTTGCCGAAAGGCAGAACTGGTTATGTTATAACCGGTAAATAAGGAGTGCTGTATGGAAAAACAGACAAAAATTATTGTAAACACTAATCAGAAAGGTGGTGTTGCAAAAACTACAACCAGTGCATCTATGATGTCTGGACTCACAAAAAGAGGATTTAAGGTTCTTGGAATTGATCTTGATTCTCAGTGTAATCTTTCTTATGTAGTAAAAGCTGCAAAAGGAGATACAATCCGGGATGTATTTCTCGATGATTGCGACATTGAAGAAGCAATTCAGAACACAACCTTCGGAGATTTTATTCCGTCACACAGAAGTCTTGATAATGCAATGAATGACTTGAACGCTCTGGAACAGATTTACAAACTGAGCGAAGTCTTAAAAGAAGTTGACGGTAAATACGATTTCATCATTATTGATACTCCACCGGCATTATCACCACTTACAATGAACGCACTTATCAGTGCAGATTATGTAGTAATTCCTGTTCAGCCGGATTCATTCTCGCTCCAGGGAGCAGAAACCCTCGCAAAGACAATCAACAGCGTAAAAAAAGCAAATCCAAAAATCAAAATACTTGGCGTACTGCTTGTAAGATACAAGAGCCGTGAAGCACTTTCAAAGCTCATGATGGAGCAGTTTGAAAAGTTCGCAAGCATCCTCGAAACAAAAGTTTTCAAAACTGCTATCAGAGAAGCGGTTGCTGTAAAAGAAAGTCAGCTTGCAAAAGAAAGCATTTTTGACTATGCAAAAAGTAGCGGAGTTGCAGAAGACTATAACAATTTTATTGATGAACTTCTTTCTGAAGTAGAAGGAGATATCAATGGCTAAAAAGAAACTTGACAACCTTCTGACAGACGCAGATGACCCGGTAATGAACTTTCTTGACAAAGCAGAAGAAGTAGGTTCACCGGAAGATATTACAATCGAAAAAAGAAAACGTGCAAAGCTTATGAAAATAAGCGACTTTGTACAGATACCGGAATTGCGTGATATTTTTTATCGTGATGAAAATATCATGAAATATATTACCAATGAAATTAAAAACGGTTATGACCCTGCTGAACCTATTGTTTACTGGAAACATGATGACCAGAATATCATTGTAGACGGTAATACACGCTTTGAATGTACAAAGGCTGCCGGAAGGGATGAAATACTTGCAATAGAGCATGAATTTAATGACCTTGAAGAAGCAATCAAATACGCAAAGCACAGACAGGTTCGCAGAAACCTTACTCAGTCACAGCTTTACGAAATTGCAAACCTTAAACTGGAAAAGGTAGAAGGAAAAAGAGACAGCGAAGTAAAAGCTGAAATGACCGGAACTGGTGCAAGAAACATTCAGAAGTTACAGGCTATTGAAAAATATGCTGACGATGACACAAAAGATAAGGTAAAAAGCGGTGAGATTTCCATTCATGAAGGCTATGACCGTGCAAAAGAAGAAGGCCTTGAAAACGGAAAACGCAAACCGCCGAAAAATACTTCTAAAAAAGCCAAAAAAGAAGAAGCAGAAGAAGAGTCTGATGAAGACCTTGACAAACTTGATGATTCTGACGGCAATCCAAGAGGATTGTCAACATGGGATCATTCTGACCACAAGGAAAGACCAGAATACGGACCAGGCTATGAAGACCCGGATAACCCGGCAGACCGTCTTGTAATGGCCAGAAGAGAAGCTTATGTTGAAGGAGAAAAAGCCGGTCATGACAAAGGTTATGACGAAGGTTTGAAAGCCGGATGCAAGGTTGCAGAAGACCTCTTTTATTTTGTTCTTGCAGAAATCCGTAAAGGCAGAACCCCGGATGAAATACAGAATGATGAACGTGTTTCCGATTTCAGCCCATCTGTAATTTCCAAGTTTGCTCTTCCCGAAGAAGATGAAAATGGGGGTATCTAATGGATTTGTTTAATAAAACAGAATTTGACCTGGATTACAAGAATTCAAACAGAACCCTCGACAAGTTTGTGTTTTTTCTCTGTCTTTTAAGGGCAAAAAAATATTCTGAAAAATGGGTTCCTTCTGAAGAATATGAATACTTCACACAGTATTGTAATTTTCTTAAAGCAAGAAATATCAGAAACATTTCAAGTCTTGCTAAACAGGAACCTTACAGAACAATCATTGAAGAGTGGAGTAAACCCGGAATTGACCGGGAACTTCAGAAATTGATGTTCAGAGAGTTCAGCAATAAATGTTCTTATGACAAGGATAAACTTGAATCAGATTTGAAATTCATGTGGAAAATGATAATGCTTTTATGCGTATTCTGTTTCTTTCACGGAGTTATTCTGATTCTGTGGTGGGTTGGAAGCCGGATGCCTGTATTTACCATTGCAAACCTTCCGCATATTACAGCGTGTTTTTTAGGTATCTGCTATTTCATTCATGGAGTAAGATTTTTCCGGGCAACAAAGGACCCGGAGAATCACATGAATGACTGGTATTTTTTCTATGTCCATAACAGAACATGCAGAAAAATGCTTGAAAGTTTATATAAAAAAATTGGGAGACAGTAAGTATGATGAATAATGCTGTTTTAAAGGAGAGTTATCCGACACAGATGCTGACAGGAATCTATAAGATTTCTGGAGAAAAAAAAATCCGGGAACGAAAAGAAAGTTCCGGCCCGGATGTTTCCAACACTGTTGCTCTGATAATTTCAGCTACAACAAAGCATTTTCCAAGCCTTGAAAATGCATCAGAAAACCGCTTCATCGCATGGGAAGCCGAGTGTCAGAGCATAATTCAGAAAGCGATGAAGAATAAAGGATGATTTAATGAAAAGAAAATATTTTCGGATTAAAAATGAAATGTATTTCTCGATTTTAATTGCAATATATACGATGAATAAAACCGGACAGTTTTATAAAAACGCATATCTTGCATCGGAAACACATTGTCTTCAGCATAAATATGTACTTAAACCGACAGTATTTTCTGCTGAACTTTTACAAAAAATGATTAAATGCTGCGGACACTCTTTTTTCGAAAAGGGTGAGCCGTATTATTTTGTAAAATGCGAAGATTTCATAAATGTTTTTTTGATTTTCAAGCATTACATAATAAGTTCAGAAAACAAGGATAAAATTCTACTCAAAATCCAGAAAAACATAAAAAAACATCTTGCAGAACATTTACACCAGGACTTTGAAAAGAAAATTACTTTGTTGAAAGAGAACCCGGATAATCCTTTATATGCAGTGAATGAATTTACAAAAGAATACAACGTAATTGATAAAGGATTTACGCATTTCCTCTGTTATTACTATTCTAAACCGAAAGAGTCTCTTCCGGCGAAGAAAAAAATATTAGTAGTAAGAAAAATTCATAAATAGGAGAAAACTATTATGGCTGATTTGAACAGTGGTTCTTTCGTTGGTAGAGTAGTAGCCGATGCAAAGAAAGAAACTTATGGCAACAGTGCAGAAAATGTTCGTGTAGATGTATGTATCTGTAACAACGCTTACGTCAAGAACGAAAAATATCCGAACTTTTTCAATATTTCACTGTTTGGAAAACACGGAGAAAACCTTCTGCCTTATCTTAAAAAAGGTCAGTGCGTTTCAGTTGAATATCATCTGAAGCAGGATCGTTGGGAAAAGGACGGAAAGAAATTCTCACGCATTTCTATTATTACAGATGATGTAAAACTTATCGGTTCTGTAAAAAAGAATAATTCAGAAAATGCTGATGATTCTATGGCAGCAGAAGAAGAAGCTATTCAGATGGAGTTTGAAAACTCAGAATTTGAAGACCCATTCAGCTCTGCTCCAAACTAAGGAGCCGCAAAAACTTTGACCGGGCAAACATTTTTAATGGAGTAACGAAAAAAAATTATGATTTACACGAAAATAACGTCAGATATTTCATTCTCAGCATCAAGATGTTTAAAATATATGGGGCAGCTTATTGTAGACGAAAAAGGGAACCCGATGCAGGGTGAACGAACTATGTCAGACGGAAGCATCATGCGTTTTAAGGACGGATTGATACATGGCGGAGAATTTCCTGCCATTGAGTATGAAAACGGCGGTACGGAGTATTGGGTAAACGGATTTCCTCACGGAAAACCGGCAATCATAACTAATTTCGGTACCCGGTCAGAGTTCTGGGAACACGGTCAGCTTCTTAAAATACAGACAGAAATGGAACTGCTCGAAATAAGCGGAGATTAAATTATGCAGAGAGAGAACGTACTGAAAAATGAAAACCATCTTATTCTGGAAGGTTGGATGGTTAATGAATTAGATTTATCTGGAAATGAACTTATTGTATACGGAATTATTTTCGGACAGTCTCAGTACGGAGTAAAAAACGGTTTTTTTTCTTCAAATGAAATAATAAAGGAATGGACCGGAATAAAGGAAGAAGAAATAAGTCAGATTATAAAAAATCTGTCTGAAAAAAGATTAATCAAAAAAAATGTTGTAATAACAAATAAACAGAAAAAATATTTTTATACAGCGGAAACAAAAAGCTGTAAAATATTAAACGACACTGTAAAAGACACTGTAAACGACACTGTAAACATAAAAAAAAACAGCAGTAATTTAGAAAATGCAATTCTTGTAAAAATTAAAGAAGAAATGGGCTGCGTAGCAGATCCTTTTGATGTCACAATTGCACAGAAAATAATCCAGGTATGTAAACAATATTCATTATCAGATAGTGAAATAATGGAATACATAGAATGGAGTGTTCAGTACTGCAAGAAAAAACCAAAAGAAGATATTTATAACTATTACTATAAATTTGCTGAAAAACATTATAATGTTGCAAAATTCATTAATTTCAAAATCGAAAACAGACAGAAAAAAGAAGAGGAAGATACAAAAAAAACATACCTTGTAAAATGTCCTGTTTGTCACATTAAGCATGACCAGGCCCATGATTGCCCTAACTGCGGATTGCCGGAAGGTTCATCTACAGCAGATATAGAAAATTACAAAATACGTTATGCATTGCCAAAAATAATGAGAAACAAGCTTGATTTTGAAATTCTGGAACATCAGAAAAAAAGACCGGATGTGATGAATTTTGACATTGCAGCTTATAATGTCTGGAAAGAAGAAGAAAAGGGAATCTATGCAAAATACAAAAGAGAAGAAAACATACAATGATGACACACCGGAAAACAGAAAAAAACTGAATCTGCCGAAAACAAAACAACTGGTATATGTGGCTCCAGGAAACAAGCTTTTTTATGTAAAAAACTTTGCAATAATAAGCGAGTATAACAATAATGATTACTGGGCTATCTTGGAACTAAAATTTGAAGACGGTTCAGAAATCAGAATACATTCTATGTTTTTTAAGGAAATGCAGGACCGGAACTTTATCAGATGAAAATAAAAATAATTATTATATGTTTTTTCTGTATATTTATTACAGGCTGTGCAACAACAGGAAATGTGAACAAAATAAACAAAAGACTTACTAAAGAAGAAGCAATTGAAAACTTCAATTTGTACCTCGAAGCGTATACATGGCTTTTGAATAACGGATGGTTTTACGGTTATCCGTTTTACGTAGGGGATGACAAAGGGCTTGTAGAAATGCAAGTTAAGTTGATTATGACACCGGATGAAGAGTGGAATAAAAAAATAAAAGAACTTATGAACAACTGGGAATTTATACATCAGAATAACACCGGCATGATATTTTACAGCTATAAAAAGAGATTAATAAAAAAAGGATTTGTAATAAATGAAATGGCAAATGAAAAACGCCAGAATCAATTCTAGTAGAGTTTAATCTAGTGAAATAAAGGAGTTATTATAAATATGGAAGAATTAAACAACTTGACAGAACACTGTACTTATATAGACATTAATACAGATTATAATAATTGGGATGAATTTTTTATTCCTGTAATTTGGTTTTCAAAAAAAGAAACAGGAGATTTCGCACTTTTAGATTTAGATAAAACCGTTGCAAAATGTAAAGAATATTTTCCACAAAGAGCAAAAGCAATTTATGCAAAAGCAGAGAAAAAAATTGCAGATGTAGAAAAGTATATTAAAGACTATCAAGAAGAAAGAGAACTTTATAAAGAATGGCAGAAATTAAAAGAAGAAGACCCAGAGTATTCCGTATCTTTAACACAATATTTAAGAGACCACAATATCAAAGAAGAAAAAATCAATTTCTTTGTTCATAGAATCTCAGTATGGAAAAAAAAGACCGAAAGAATAGAAATCTTATCACGAACAGAATCTCTTTATAATGAATGGAAAGGTTCAGAAAAAGAACTGATAATAAAAGAAGCATCCAATTTAAGAGAAAAGATTGAACTGAGAATAAATACTGAAAAAAGAAAGCTGACAGAAGATTTAAGAAATTTATGCAAGCAGCATTTTGAAAGTATTTTGAATGAACAGGCATATAAATATATCCGGTGGGCTTATAATAGAATCAATGAGGATATGGATAATATTATGACTTCGAAAGATTTGGACAATCTTGGAATCAGTAAGAAAGAATTTGCATGTAAAATGCTGCGTAAAGTATTAAATAAAATACAATTCGATTAAAAAGAAAATGTGTTGCAAAAAGAATAAAAATACTGTATTTGTATTATACAAGGTATATAGTAAAAAGTGAAATTCTACAATAATTACATTCCAGATCCAATCAATACATATTATGGACTTGAACCAGGAGACATAGTTAAAACCGACAGCGGTTTTTTCTGGGTAGTAATAGCTGTAAAAGGATATCTTCCTCACGGAAAAAATATTCCGCTTAAAAGAATTAAGAACGATTCCCAAATAAAATTCACAAAAATAAAAGGTGGAAAGTACGGATTTTCAGTATTTTCTGCCGATAAAAATATAGAATCTATGGGGTTCACTGAGTATTTTGACAAAGAAAAACTCCAGACAGAAGAAGTATATCAGAATCTGCATTGACAGATTTATAAAATAAAAATCAATAAGGAAGTATTAAAAAAGTATGATGATTTTTCTTGCTCTTTTCTCTATAACAGCAATAATGATAATTGGTATTTACCTGGCAATCTCAGACAAATGCTTGTGGGATGCTGATACTCAAAGTATTCATGAGAATCTTACAAAAGAAGAAGATTATTCACTGTATACAGATGAAGAATTAAAAGATTTGAAAAATAAAACAGCAAAATATTTACAATGCAATGATTATGTAACTGCAATGGATTACAGTATGGCTGAAGCTTTATATAATCATCTTGATGTTGAATTAATGAAAAGGAAATTGTTAAAAGAATTGCCACAAAGATAAAAATTATTTTCCAACAAGCTGCCGGGTTTCAATAAAGAACCCGGCAGAAAATGAAATTACAAGATTATCTTTTTATCAACAAGAATATTTTCCATATATGATTTATATTTTTCTAATGTTTCTCTACAAGGATTATTTTCAAAATCTTTTTTATATTTATTAAATTTATCTCTAAATTTATTTCTAAATTTATTTAATTTAATATCATCCTCAAATTCCTTAAATTTAAATATTTTTTTAAAATCATTTAAAAAAATATCATTATCCATAAAGTATGGCTCAAAAAATGCTTCTGCTTCAGCTTTTCTTTTGAGAAAAATATCAGAAGGTTTGTGTTTATTTCTATCATTATTCTTCTTACAATAATCTTTCCAACCGCATTTAAGCTCTTGATAAATTATATCTGTATTTGATTTTAGCATATTCTGATAATCAACATTTGCTTCTTCAAATAATTTTGTGACATGTTCTTTAATGTTTATTCTTTCAATAATTTTAACATTCCCAGGATTAACAAGAAATTCAAAATCAAGATACATTACATTAAGAAAATCATTAAGGTTGTCAACATTTTCCATGGCATATTCTTTTGGAATAGGTTCATTCTTAATGCTGAAATTACTGTTAAGACTGTTTTGATGCTCAGTTCTGCCTATTAACCAGAAGTCATCTGCTTTAATAAAAAGAACTTCCTCTGGAAGAGATATTTCTGCAAGCATTGTACCAATAACAGCAGATTTTAAAGTTCCTGCATAAGTGCAATACATTGGATTGAAACCAATGTATTTTTTATATGGGTCTGTAAAATCATACTGTCTGTCTATTTTAACATTTTCTGATGGTTGAAAACTTATAAATTTCATAATTTCTAATTCTCCTGCCTATATTTTAGGTTTATTTATACTGATTCTATAACATAAGTCATATACGTAATTTATATTTTTTATATCTTTTATTCCGAAATGAGACATCCAGATAGAAATTTTTGATGCAGTCAAAATACTGTCTGATGAATTAACCAGACTTTTATCACCATATATTTCATAAAAATTAATCAAAGAATGGTAACTGTTATAAAGAGTTAAAAAAGAAGAAGAATGTTTAAAACTTCTGAAAAAAATGAGTTCCCAATAAATGTGTATAGAGGAAGATAAAGCAGTATACATGTCGCTCAAACAGTTCTGTTCTATCTTATTATAAATAACCGGCGTGTTTCTCGAAAGTTCAAGATTTACAATTTTATTGAAAATTACAAGAAGTATATTATAAGTTTTTCTTATACTTTTTATCATTTTTATTCTTTTTCTAAAAGTAATAATTTTTTTCATAAAATCACCTTTTTCTGAAGCTACATCTATTTCAATTAAAACTCATTACTTTATTTTTCTATTATTTCTCTGGCACTGATGCCGTAACAATGGTATTTTTCTCCGTAATGATATGAATATACACCATTAAGTTCCGGCACTGAAGGACAGTCAATTTTCCAACCGCCGTTAGTTACCTCTTTTACAACACCATAATAAATGCCGTTTTTTACGTTTTTAAACTTATCAGCAAACCTTTCTTTAAATCTGGAATTAGTTGGAGAAGGATTTACAACTTCAATAGCAACCTTGTCTCCTTTTTCAAGTCTTCGTAACGGAAGACTGCTGACATATTCCATATCTTTCTTCATTGTTTTAACCTCTGCCGTTATTATTTTGTGCCGCAATTTACACCCATCAAAATCTCCGCACAAACTGCATGGTACATTGCACATTAATTATTCTCCTGTCAAGCAGACTCTTTAGAACCAAGTATATCATCAATTTCATCAATGCGAGTATTTAAACGTACCACTGTATATTCAAGACGTTTTCTTTCTTTTAATAATTCTTCTTCAGATTCAGAATCTTTCTTTTTATTCCCGGATTTAACAATTGATTTTGCCTGGTAAATTGTTGCACCGTTTTTGATCGCTTCAATAACTTTCTGCCGGGTTTCGGCGGATTTTGCAGAACAGACAGTTTTTGACATTTCTTCTGAAACATCTTCCTCAAATGCTTTTACATTAAAAATCTCCTGGGCTTTCTTCATGGAAATCTGAAGGTCATGTTCAATAACATCTTCATAACGGTCTCCATTTTCTTCACATTCTGTCTGAAGTTCAGAAAGCAGCTGTGCCTGTTTTTTCTGTAATTCAATAATCTGCTTCTGGATATCATGGAGTTCTTCAACTTTTTTTTCTACAGAGTCGCTTCTATTTCTTGTATAGATGCCAAGTTTTTCAGCTTTATCAATAAAAGTATAGAAAGTATTCCAGAAATCATTGTTATGAGCTTTTGCAGTACTGCAACCATTTTCGTGCTGAACATGGTGGGCAAATTCATGAATGGCAGTAAACATCATAAGATTGTCATTCTTAAAATTCTTATTATGAAGAAAAATCTCTTGTGTAGCCGGTCTATAAAAACCATTTACCCTGTTGCTTTTCTTTCCTGTCATAGTTACAGTGAAATCAAGTTCACTTGGATAAATTTGCAAAAGTTTCTCTTTAATCTGTTCGTTGTTCATAATTTACTCCTTATTATTTATATTGAAAGTCTTTTTATATGTTTTATTGCTCATGGCAATGGAAAAACCTAACGGATTCTGTCTTGCATAAATTAGATAATCATTTATACGGAAACTATTCATTCCGGTCTTTTCTTCAAAAAGTTTTTCCATGTATTCACTGGCACTGATGCACATACCATGATAGAAATTATAAATACTCATAAATCCGTTCTGCAAAGATTCCATATTGTCACACATGGAAAGAATGGAATTACCGTATACCGAATTCTGAGCCTTGGTCCAACCGATGATTTCTTTTGGAAGTTCGCTTTCATCAATTTCCAGGAAAAGACAAGCTTCAATCCAATCCTTGGGAACAAAGGTCCATAAATACTTACAGACACCGTTATCATCACAAAGATATTCCGGTTTTGAAAAAGTTCTTTTTGCAAATCGAAGATTATTCATATCATTAAAAGGATAAAAAATGCCATTGAAATACTCCGGGCTTCCTTCATAACCGTAACCGACAATAATACCGTTTTTATCTTCAAGATGAAAATCTTCTGCTTTAAGCTTTGAAAGAATAAGTTCTTTTTTTGAAAGTACGATTTCTCTCCATCTTTTTATTGCTTCATTTCCAAAATCATGTTCAGCAAAATAGTCATCAATGTTTTTCTGCAATGCATCCAAAGCAGTGTTTCTCATAAGAAAACGTGCGTTATTATGCAGTTCTTCTTCGGATAAAAGATTTTC